>Ga0210050_1003639_pt1 | contig 13469 bp, 10 predicted proteins | sample CryGey132114_all_FD_185463 | JGI IMG/M metagenome (GOLD analysis project Ga0210050, IMG submission 185463) | Groundwater microbial communities from aquifer - Crystal Geyser CG22_combo_CG10-13_8/21/14_all (SPAdes) (version 2) | ecosystem: Environmental > Aquatic > Deep subsurface > Groundwater ...
GATAGGTCGCCCTTCTTAGCGAGTCTTTCAACATGCAGTCTAAGATCTTGCTGAACTTTCATGTGGGCATCCATTGCGCCAAAAATATACTTCTGCATAAATTCAAAAAGGTTGTTACTTCCTGATCGAATAATGTGCTTAAGAATGCTTACCGGCAAAACACTTTGATTGTTTTTTTCTTGTTCGTAGAGAACTTGAGTAAGAATCAAAGCTGTCACGTCCTCTTTGCTGTTATTGTCGACAACAGCAATCTCTTCGCTATCACGAATCATCTTTGCGATTCCATCAAGGGTGACATAACAGCTGTCTTGAGTATCGTAGAGCTTTCGGTTCTGATACTTCTTAATGATTCTTATATTTTCAGCCACGTTGATTCCCCCTTCAATTTACATATTGCGCATCGCGCATTTCGAGATTCTTGAGTAACTTCGCTTGTCTCCAAACATCGAAACTGAACAAATCTCAATCCTCTTCCTATATTACAGATTCCATGATTCGGTGGGTCAAGATGTTTCTGCCCTGGGGTGTCATAAAGTGAAAAAAGAGGCCGATTGACGCTGCTTACTTGGCTTCGTTAGACTGCGCCGGTGCAGATTTTTGACTACTCGGGTGTGTTGATACTCTTAATTTTAGGCGTTTTAACAGGTGTAGGGGCTATTTTAGCCTCAGAAATACTTGGATCGCGACGTTACTATCCCAGAAAAGACTCCCCCTATGAGTGTGGAATTCCTAGCGAAGGAGCGGATAATACGCGATTTAGCGTCAAATTCTACCTCGTCGCCGTTTCTTTTATTTTGTTTGATATTGAAACCATTTTCTTAGTTCCTTGGGCTATCGAGTTTCAGAATTATCTCCAAAGTGGCGAAGGTATTTTTATTTTCTTTATTGGTGGGCTCTTTCTATTCGTATTGACTCTTGGTTTGATCTACGAATGGCGAAAAGGCTTATTAGATTGGAATCAATGATTCATGGAAGACACAACTATTCTTTGGCTTTTCTTGTTAGGCAAGATTGTACTTTTTTTCAGCGTGGTTTTTGGAGCGGTCGCGCCCATTATGATTTGGGTCGAGCGGCGAGTCGCTGGCCTTGTGCAAGACCGTTACGGACCTAATCGAGTCGGCCCCTTTGGACTTTTGCAATCATTGGCTGATGGTATCAAGCTTATCCTAAAGGAACCCCTTATTCCTCAGGGTGTGCGAAAGCCATACTATCTGTTGGCTCCTATTTTGGCTGTTGTACCCGCGGCGCTGTCTTTTGCCGTAATCCCTTTTGGTCCTCCCACGACACTCGGTGGAATGTTTGAGACGCCTCAAAGACTTCAAATCGCCAATCTCAATGTCGGCCTAATTTTTGTTATGACCGTTACGTCACTTAGCGTCTATGGCGTGGCCTTGGCTGGATGGGCGAGCAATAACAAATTTAGTGTGATGGGTGCGCTTCGCGCCTCCGCGCAAATGATCAGTTACGAGTTAGCCGCGGGCTTGGCGATTGTTTCCATTATTATGCTCAGTGGAAGTGTGGACCTTATGAGAATTGTAGAATCTCAAGCGGGTCTGTGGCATATTTTTCCTGGTTTTTTAGCCTTCTTGGTTTTTTTACCGGCGATTTATGCCGAAACGAATCGAACTCCTTTTGATTTACCAGAAGCCGAAGCAGAGTTAGTCGTTGGTTATCATACGGAGTATTCGGGTATTAAATTTGGGCTATTCTTTTTGTCGGAGTATTCTATTATGACTACCGTTTCCGCCATAGCAGTTCTGCTGTTTTTCGGGGGCTGGAATCTTCTGCCAGGTTTGAATTGGGCGGATATCGGTATTGATATTCAAAACAGCATGATTGGGACTTTGATAGCGGTAAGCTGGTTTGCGGCAAAGGTAGCTTTCTTTTTGTTTTTGTTTGTTTGGGTTCGTTGGACGCTTCCGCGGTTTCGCTATGATCAACTAATGGGCTTAGGTTGGAAAACGCTTTTGCCGATCGCGATTTTTAATATCCTAATCATCGCTGGATTTATGGTGTTTGCATGATGGAATTTGCTTTTTACCTTGTCGCCGGGTTGATGTTGCTGAGCGCTGGTTTAGTGGCTTTTCGACCCAAGCCTATCGAGAGTGCGTTGTGGTTGATTCTCCATTTCTTTCTGACCTCGACCCTTTACGTATTTATAGGGGCTGACTTTGTCGCCGTTGTTCAACTTTTGGTATATGCCGGAGCCATTGTCGTTCTGATCACGTTTGTCATTTTGCTTTTGAATCTGAATCCACAGGAGATTAGTGGAGGAGAATCGATTCGCTGGACAAGCACGGTACTGTTTTTATGTTCATTGGGTGCGGTGCTGTTTTGTCTTCATATCTCGACACCCAGCTTGCTAGAAAAAATGCCCGCTCCAGGATCATCGTTCGGAAGCATTGAAGCCTTTTCGAGGACGATGATTCAAAACTATTCATGGAGTTTTGAAGTCGCAGGCTTTCTTCTCTTATTGGCTTTGATCGGCGTTGGCTTGTTGGCCTATCGACGTCCATCTACCAGGGATCACAGCAATATAGAAAACAAAAGCGAGGCGGCCTAGTGATGGTGGATGTTTCAATCGCCCAGTTGTTGTTTGTTAGTTTTGCCATTTTTAGTATTGGAGCCGGGGGCTTTTTGATTCGAAAGAATGCGATATCCCTGCTGATTTGCTTGGAGCTTATGCTGAATGCCGTGAATATTGCTTTCGTTTCTTTCTCGCGACTTCATAACAATGAATCAGGAACCGTTTTGTATTTTTTTGTCATTACCGTGGCAGCTTGTGAAACAGCTGTGGGCTTGGCCATCGTATTGAATCTTTTTCGCTTGAAGAAGAATATTCGCATTCAAGAAGCGAATGCTCTTCGTGGTTAGGAGTGGGTTTTAATGGACGCGTCTTTGAAAATTTTATCGGGTGTTGCGGTCATTCTGCCTTTGCTTGGAAGCTGCATTTGGTTTTGGGCTAAGAATAAGATCGGAGAGAAGATTACCGGCCTTGCTGCAACGGGAACCCTGGTGATCAGTTTTATCTGCTGTCTAACTTTGTTTTGGCAAATTGAATCGTCAGCAAGAGTAGAGTTTTTTTCTTGGATTTGGATGGGATCCAGTGAACTCGTGAACTTTTCATTTTTATTAGACCCACTATCGTTAGCCCTGGGATTAATTGTAACTGGAGTGGGAAGTCTCATTCATCTTTATGCGACCGGCTATATGCATGGAGATGAAGGCTTCGGTAGATTTTTTTCGTACCTGAATCTTTTTATTTTTGCGATGTTGATGTTGATCTGGTCCGACTCGATGCCTGGAATTTTTATGGGGTGGGAAGGTGTTGGTCTATGCTCCTATCTATTGATTAGCTTTTGGTTTTCGGATGAAGCCAATGCGACGGCGGGGAAAAAAGCCTTCATTGTGAATCGAGTCGGAGATTTTGGATTTTTGGTGGCCATGTTTTGTATTTTTAAGGCTTTTGGGACTTTAAGTATTCCAGAGGTTTTGGCGATCGTTAATTCGGGAAACCTCGACATCGTTCAGGTAGGCTGGACACAGTGGGCCTGTCTCGGGCTTGTCTTGGGCGCCGCGGGAAAGAGCGCCCAAATTCCTCTTTATGTGTGGCTGCCCGATGCCATGGCGGGGCCGACACCTGTATCAGCATTGATTCACGCAGCGACAATGGTTACGGCCGGTGTCTATTTATGCTGTCGCTTGCAGCCATTGTTTTTCTTGAACCCAGGTGTAATGGAATTGATAGCGTACATCGGAGGTCTGACCGCCTTATTTGCTGCCAGCATTGCTATTTTTCAAAATGATATCAAAAAAGTTTTGGCATACTCGACGATCTCGCAGCTTGGTTATATGTTTTTGGCAGTCGGACTCGCAGCCCCGGTTGCGGCTTATTTTCATTTGATGACCCACGCCTTTTTTAAAGCCCTCCTATTCTTAGGAGCGGGATCGGTTATTCACGGCCTTCATCATGAGCAGGATATGCGCAAGATGGGCGGGCTTCGAAAGCAGATGCCGATTACTTTTTGGACCATGACTATTGGTGTTTTAGCGATTGCTGGAACTCCACCATTTGCAGGATTTTTCTCAAAAGATGAAATTTTACATATAGTCTCGGGTTCGCATCGTGGCCTGTTGTCGAACATTGCTTTCGTCACCGCGTTTATGACTGCTTTTTATATGGGACGCCTATGGATCATGACTTTTTTTGGTAAATCTCGTGGCCATCGTGAGGCTCATGAGTCGCCTTGGAGTATGACGGCGGTCCTGTGTGTTTTGGCTGCGCTGTCTGCCTTTGGCGGTCTGTTGAATTGGCCTGAATTATGGGGTGGCAATGCATGGCTAGAACACTACTTGGGTCAAGTGGTTACACAGATGGACGTGGGTCATGGTGCCGATGCTCTTGAGGACTCACTTAAACTTGCGGGCTTTTCAAGTTTGATGGGCCTTGGTGCTTTGGGACTGGCGTGGTGGAAGTATCGTGATTATCAAACCCAAGATTTTCGCTCTCCGGCCTTTAATCTGTTTAAAAATAAATATTATATCGATGAATTTTATGATGCTGTGATTGTTCGGAACTTAAAACGATCCGGCGAATTTCTTTGGAAAGTTGTGGATCAAGGTATTCTCGATGGCACGCTAAATGGATTGGCCTATCAAGCTAAAAAAACTTCAGAGCGCTTCCGTCGCCTACAAAACGGTCTGTTGCAGGGCTACGCACTATGGATTTGGCTAGGCGTCTTAATTCTTATGATTAGTGCTTGGTCGGTGAGGTAGGTTTCATGTTGACGTCTAATTATCTTTTGCTGCTTTTATTGATTCCCTTCGTTTCGGCTCTACTGATTCCTGTTTTAGGAACTAGAGTTGTGAATGCCGTCTCTATGGCTATTGCTGGATTGTATTTTCTAGTAGTTTTGATGGGATGGAATTCTTGGAACCTTAGCTTTTCGGCGGACTGGTATGAACCACTTGGATTAAAATACAGTCTTTATCTCGATTCTTATAGCTATTTGCTTATCTTACTATCTTCTTTTTTGACTATTCTGTGTTTGCTCTATTCGTGGAAAGTCGTTGAAGCCAAGCAGAAGGCCTATCATTCTTTGTTTCACCTTCTTCAGGCGACGGTCGTGGCCTGTTTGTTGTCGGAAGATTTGGTTTTCTTTTATGTCTTTTGGGAGGCCATGCTTATTCCGATGTATTTTATTATCGGCGTTTGGGGTGGGCCAAGGCGGCTGTACGCCACGATGAAATTTTTTCTTTTTACATTTAGCGGTTCGATTCTGATGTTGATCGGTCTGATTTGTCTCTATGTGTTCTTTTACCAGCAAACAGGAGTTTGGACGGCGTCGTTTGAAGTTTTACGAGAGCATTTTCAGTCTCATCCACTGCCGTTTTATATCGAACAATTAATATTTATGAGTTTTGTAGTGTCTTTTGCTATTAAGGTTCCTCTATTTCCTTTTCATACTTGGTTGCCAGATGCTCATGTGGAGGCGCCAACCGCGGGCAGCGTGATTTTGGCCGGCGTTTTGTTGAAAATGGGAACTTATGGATTGATGCGATTTGCAATCCCCATGTTTCCAGCCGCGGCGGCTTCATTTGCGACTCCTTTGAGCGTGCTCTCAGTCGTTGGAATTATCTTAGGCGCCGTCGTTGCTTGGAGACAAAGCGATATCAAGAAACTCATTGCGTATAGCTCGGTTAGTCATTTGGGCTTTGTAACCTTAGGAATCTTTGCTCTTACCGAGACAAGCTGGAACGGCGCTTTTTTGCAAATGATCAATCATGGAATTACGACTGGCGCACTCTTTCTCCTTATCGGTTTTATATATGACCAAAAACACAGTCGAGATATTGAGAGGTTCGGGGGCTTGGCCAAACAACTTCCCCGATTCAGTCTTATTTTCATCATCATGTCCTTAAGCAGCGTCGGGTTGCCTGGAACGAACGGTTTTATCGGTGAGTTTATGATCTTGCTTGGAAGTTTTCAATCAGAGGTCGTTTCGAAGCTGTGGGTTGTTCTGGCAAGTACGGGCGTCATTTTGAGTGCGATATATACTTTGCATCTTGTTCAGAAGCTCTGTTTTGGGAAGCCCGCGGAGGACAATAGTTTTATGAAGGATATTGGTTGGAAAGAGTATCTATTGTACACACCACTTGTTGTCTTGGTGTTTGTAATTGGTCTCTATCCAAAATGGATCATAGCGCCGATACATGAAACGACCTCGGCTATTTTCAATTTGATGCCGAATGGGATGAGGTAATCAAAAATGATGGCAACTCTTATTAGTGATTTACAATTGTCCGTTTCGATCTGGGCCTGGCCGCTTGTCGCCCTGGCTGTCGTAATAGCACAGATAGTGTTTCAAAATTCTAGACTTAGTTTTTTGATAAGCATACTTGGTTTGGGCGCTAACCTTATCTATTCGTTGTGGTGTTTTGACTTGGCGCCTGTGCAGGCCTTGTTCTTTGGGGCTGTGATTTTTGATTCATTGACTCAATTTTTAAATGTGTTGGCTCTTTTCATCGCTCTTGGTTGTCTGTTCATTTCGAGCCCTGGAATGTTTTCTCAGGATAATTTTTTTAGAGTTCACTATGAACAATATTCTGAGTTTTTAGTTTGCTTGATACTAAGCGGCTTCGGTGCAGTTGTAGCATTTTCGGCAAACGATCTGACGTGTTTCTTTTTGGGCGTCGAGACCTTGGCGATCGGTACGTATTGCTTGTGCGGTTTTTTTAGAACGGAAATCCGCTCATCCGAGAGTGCCTTGAAATATCTTTTTATTGGAGGATTTTCAACAGTAGTTCTCCTGTACGGAATTGCCTTTATTTATGGATCAACAGGTTTCACTCGGTTTGACGAAATTTCGCGAGTGATCGCAGCAGGCGACAAACCCCTTGTTTTGATGGCCGTACTTTTTACGATGGCCGGCCTTGCGTTTAAGCTGGCACTCGTTCCCTTTCATATTTACACACCGGATGTTTACGAAGGCGCTCCAACCGCCGTTACCGCTTATTTGGCAACCATGGTCAAGCTTGCAGCGGTTGGGATTTCGCTCCGAATTTTTTGGTCTTGCTTCGGAGCCGTATCAGAAGTTTGGATTCCTTTTTGGACGAGCCTCTGTGTGGCATCGATTATCTTTGGAAATATTGCCGCGCTTCAACAGAAGAGCCTTAAGAAATTATTGGCATTTTCAAGTGTGAGCAATGCTGGTTTTTTGGGCTTGGGACTGTTGCTTGCGGATCCTTCTAGGGGTATCGGATTTGCTTTGTTCTCTTATTTGGCGATCTATTCGGGGATGAGCCTGGGTGTGTTTGCGATCGTTGCCTTGTTAGAAGACCGATCTAAGGTTTTTATGTTGGAGGATTTGAAGGGGCTAGGCCTAGCTAAACCTTTGTACGGAATTGCCTTGGCAATACTGGTCTTGGGTCTAGCTGGAATTCCACCACTTGCAGGTTTTATGATCAAATTTTGGATCTTTCAACAGCTCGTTGAACAATCCTATTTTGCTGTCGCGATTTTAGCGGCGCTGGGCTCCATCGTGGGAGTCGCTTACTATTTGAAAATTTTAATGTATCTATTTATGTCCGGGGACAGTGATTGGGGCTTAGCGACGAGATGGTCTGTTTTGAGGGACCAAATCTTTAGTGTTCGTAGCCTTATTCTTGCTGCGGTGCTTCTAAGCCTTATAGGGGGGCTTAAACCTGATTTTTACGCGCATTGGATTTTGACTACTTTCGCGTTAAAATAAGAGTGCTTTGAATGGGGGAGACAATAAATCAGGTGGGGATGCTGACGATCTGCTTTCGCGTTTGCTTGATTTAGAGGATGAGCCGCAGGACACGACTCCGCCATCAGAAGAGTCGGAGGGGTTTTTCCAGAAAACTTTAATTCCTGATTCGGATAAGACTGAATTACTTGTTAAGAACGATCGGACAGAACTCCTAAGCAAGTCTCAAGTTTCTAAACTTAGTTCACCAGTGGATGATTTTTTGAATTTGGATTCAGAGGCCGATGCAACGTCCGACGATTTGAATGAACTTGCTTCAGCGGCTGATTTTCTAGATCATGCAAAAGTTGAGAACGACGACAAGAAATCTAGTTCCCTAGATTCTATTTTTGATGGACCTGAAGATGCTACAATCATGGATTCCAATCAGAATTCTGAGAACTTCGGAGACGCGGTAAAGGGTGACACTCTTGTATTGGATGAACCATTGGAAGCCGCGCCAGCGGCCTCAACGCCGCAAGTTTCAGAAGATGCCGATCCTATTGACGCTGCACTCGCCGAATATGCTGCGAGCAGTAACGATACAGGTGGGCTGAATGTCGACGGGTCAGGCACGGAAGTAAAATCAGATTTGTCTCAACTTATCGAGGAATCTTCACAGACAGAGGAGCAATCTGTTCATCAAGCTGGCAAAAGTTTTGGTGGTAAAAAGGAACTGTCGGCTGAAGACTTTGCGGATGTCTTCCAAAGTGGGCCTATTCAGGTTCCTCAAGAGAGTTATGCGAAGCCCAGAGCTTTGAGAGGAAATTCAAAGCGAATCGTGGCTTGGTTCGGTGCCGTCGCGGGAGTGCTTGCTATTTTGGGGGGGGGAATCTGGAGATTCCAAAGTGAAGAAGGAATATTTGGCTATCGGATGGAATCTTGGAATTTAGAGACGGTCTATCGTGCACCTGATGAGGCGACTCGAGAAGAATTTGCGAAGACTTTTGGCGAAGTAAGGGAGGCTTTTGATTTTGATGATCCGTCTAAAATTAAAGCATTGTTGGTTTCGCTGCCTGGAATATTGAAGCGGGATGAGAGAAATTTTGAAGCTGCCTCGCTTTTGCTCGAGAGCTTGGGTCGCCTGATTGCTTGGGAAGGGGTGAAGGTCGAATACACGAGCAAGTATGATGAGACCTATCAGCAGACCAAGAGCATGGCGAATCGTATTAAGACACCGCTCAATTGGGATGCTACTTACCGAGCGGACGCCTGGAAGTTTATGGCGACGGGTGAACTATCGAACTCGATGTCTCAGCTAGAAAGTCGAGTAACCAAGCCATCGGACGCTGACAACCTGGCATTATTAGGAGAGCTGGCATATCGAACGGACAATATTGAAAAGGCTACAAGCTTTTTAAACAAGCTCGGGAAATCTAAAAATAGAAGAGGGATTTTCTATTTAGCTTTACTCAAAAATGACCTTTCTACGATACAAAGCTTAGCAAAAGATAAATATCTTCCTGCTGAGATTGAGGTTGAGCTGAGAGAGATTTCATCGGACAACTCTCGAGAGGCTTTATCCAAAATGAACAAAGTCTACGAGCGATCCAAGGACTATCCATGGCTTGCGATTAAGATCCAGTCTAGACGCGGAGATCTTTATTCTAGCCTTGGTGACGAGGCCAAAGCTCGAGAAGAGTGGCAGGGAATATTGGATCGGAATCCGAATGATGCAGACGCATGGTTCAAAATTGCGATGTCGAATGAGCGAGACAGTCTTTGGGATCCCGCTGTGGAGGCCTATCGATCCTCTCTGAAGTCGGGTGGCATGCGGAAGGCGGTGGCACTTCGATTAATTGCGCTCTTGCGTGTGCGTATGAAAGTTGTTGAAGCTTTAGATACGATTGAACAGGCAATTCAGGCGTATCCCAAGTCTCCAGAGTTGTATTTTGAGCGTGGCGAAACGCAACTAACGATTTATCAAGAAGACGCCGCTCGGCAATCGTTTGCAAAATCTTTAGAGCTTGATCCGAATTTTGAACCGGCCACTTTAAGTTTGGCTGGGCTCAACCTTCGTCAACAGGAATGGAAGCAAGCTGAAGAAATATATAAGAAGATTCCAGCCTCAAGTCCAAATTATGCTTTAGCCTTAAAGGGCTTGGGCGAGCTATCGCTTCGCCAGCATAGACTAAATCAAGCTCAAAAGTTTTTTGCTCTTTCTTTGAAAGAAGATCTTCGGCATGAGTCAACTTATGCACACTTAACATCTTTACTTCTTCGATCGGAAGAGGATCAAAAAGCCCTTGCACTAGTGGAATCAGGATTAGCGCTAATGCCAAAATCTGTGAATCTCCACATTACGCGTGCTCGAATATTGTCTTTTATGGGTAAGGATCAAGAAGCTTTGGATGAAATTGAGCCTTATTTTGAGTCTCATAATCATTTGGAAGAACTTTCGATTGCGAGAGCCGAAATTTTAATTGCAGCCGGCAAATCTAAAGAGGCTCGAGAGATTTTGAAATCTTTGGAGTTACGTGAGGTTCGTGATACTCGCGTTAATTATTTGATGGGGCGCGCTTATTTTATCGATGAAGATGATAAGACAAATATTTTAGGAGCCAAAGAATCAGCTTGGCGCTTAGCCCAGCAGGCGCTCAAGGCTGAGCCTGAGAATGAGAGTTATCTCGTTTTTGCGGCCCAGGTCGCGCTGGCCATGGATGAGCGGGCGCTCGCGCAAGAGATTATTGAGAGGACCTTGAAGGTATACCCTGACAATTTTAAGGTTCTTGTGTTCAGAGGCGATCTTAAATTCCGAACAGGCTTTAACGATGAGGCCATAGCCAATTTCCGAAGGGCTTTGTCTCGAACGAGATTTAAAGGAGATATTTACCGAAAATTGGCAGTTGTCTATACGGCCAAAGGAGATACTTTGCGGGCGATTCAAAACTTCTCTTTGGTGACAGAATGGTTTCCCGGAGATGCCAGAAGTCACCTCGAGCTAGGCAAACTCTATAACGATCAAGGCTTGTTTGATAGAGCCAAACGTTCGTTACGTAAGGCGGTCCAAATCGACCCGCAGCTGGCAGATGCCTACTACTTCCTTGCCTTTATTCAAAAGGACTCTGGCGAAAAAGCTCAAGCCGTGCGGAATTTTGAGAAGTACCTTGAGCTGGACCCAAATGGCGTGGAAGCCGCAACCGTAAAAGACGAGGTCTACTTTCTTAAGAATGGTTCGATTGAAAATTGATTCCATCGAGTTTCCCTTTTAAGTTAAGGTCAACAAATGTTCGATTTAAAGAATCTTGAAACGGATTTTGATCGTTATGCCAAGGGCTGGCAAAGAAGGCAGCAGGTGGACCTCCTCTCTGCTATTGATGGACTCAAAAATGATCTGATTCGTCGAAAGCAGCTCATTCAGGAAAAAGAGGAGCTTTTGGCGAAGCGTAATCGAGGGGCCGAAGAGGTCGCTAAGAGAAAGAAGGCCGGAGAAGATATTTCTGGGCTTATTGACGAGCAAAAGGCAATCGGCCCAAGATTGAAAGCTGTCGAGGCGGAATGGAACGAGTTCGAGGGGCAGCTATCCGATAAGCTTAGCCGGCTACCCAACATCCCAAATGCTGAAGTGCCATTTGGTAAGTCGGAGGAAGATAACCAAGAGGTAGCTAGAGTTGGGGACATCAGAAAATTTGATTTTGATATTTTATCGCATGATGATTTAGGGACGAGGAGACAGTGGATTGATTTCGATCGCGCAACTCATTTATCAGGATCCCGCTTTTCAGTTTTGAGGGCCGAGGCCGCTCGTATGGAGCGCGCGCTAATACAGTTCATGCTGGACTTGCATACTCAAGAACATGGCTATGAAGAGATTCAGCCCCCGCTCTTGGTGAACGAAAAGACTCTCTATGGGACCGGAAATCTTCCTAAGTTTCATGATGATTTGTTTAAGGTCGAGCGCTTTGATCTTTTTTTAATACCCACCGCGGAAGTTCCACTAAGCAACCTCTACGCGGACACTATTTTGGATGAAAAAGATCTTCCAAAATATCTTACGGCTTATACCCCATGCTTTCGATCTGAGGCGGGCAGTTATGGGAAGGATTTGAAGGGACTAATTCGGCAGCATCAGTTTAATAAAGTGGAGCTTGTCAAAATTTGCCATCCTGAGAAATCAAACGAAGAGCATGATAAGATGAGGCAGAATGCTGAAAAAATCTTAGAACTATTGGAATTGCCCTATAGAACGGTAGTCTTGTGTACGGGAGATATGGGGTTTGCTTCGGCGAAGACATTTGATATCGAAGTTTGGTTGCCATCTCAGAATCGTTATCGTGAAATATCTTCTGTAAGTAATTGTGGGGAATTTCAAGCTCGCCGAATGAAAACGCGATTTCGCGATAGTCAGGGAAAGATTCATCATGTCCATACGTTAAATGGTAGCGGCCTTGCGGTAGGTCGTACGCTCATCGCCATCCTTGAAAACTATCAACAAAAAGACGGAAGCGTTGAGATTCCAAGAGTGCTGCGTCCCTATATGGCGGGAAAAGAGAAGATCTAGTTTGTCTGAAAATATTCAAAGAGATCAGTTTCGGTTTGTTGGTCCAAAATCATGGGATTTGAACGGACGAATTTGGTGGAATAAATCCGGCGCTCGAGGGAGTTTTGTTGGAAGTCATGGCTATTCAGAACATAGCGGCTGCTATGATCATTTTGCCAAGTTTTGGATCGACAAGGGCTTCCATATGGCGATGCTCGATTTACCGGGCCATGGCTTGAGTGGTGGCCGGCGAGGGAATATTGATGATTTCGACGATTATGTGAGAAGCGTTGAGAGTTTCTTTCGGAAATTGAAGGAGCTAAATTTTCCGGGCCCTTATTATTTATTCGCCCACAGCTTAGGTGGGTTGGTGGGCGTAAGATTTTTACAGACATCTGAGTTGGCGCGTGAATTCGAACTCTGCATACTTTCTAGCCCGCTGTTTGGCTTGGCGGACCAAGCCTTTCATCACGTTGGAACATTGGTGCAGTCAGACTGGGGCCTTCGAATTTTGGAGATCGCGACAAGCTTGGTTCCAAATATGAACTTTTCCAACGACGGGGGGATGTCAGAAAGCTTGTTGACGCATGACGATTCGATGATTCGAAAGCGAATGCAGGATACGCTTATTCAGCCCGTGGTAACCGTCAACTGGGCGAGAGAGTTTTTGAAAGCCCGGCGCTTGGCGTTTGAAGATATTAAAGAAATTCAAATCCCAGTCGGCATTTTTCAGTCAGGAGATGATCGTATTGTCAGCGCTTACCAAACTGAAAAGTTTTTTGAAGCGCTTCAATGTTCAGGAAAAAAGTTCACACTTTACCCCTCCCTTTTTCATGAGATTCTAAACGAAGTAGGTCGCGAACAAGTAATGGAAGATATGTATCAGTGGGTGGAAGGTGCTTTGTCTGCTTCCGTCAGATCTGTACGGGGTTCAACTTGAAAAGTCGTATGTCCGATACCGTACTGAACTCGAATAAATTGATTGAGTGAGTCGATCAGTTTACTTGTTTCTTCTAGGTCCCTTACCTCTGCTTCGATGTGAGCCGTCATCGCAAAGAGATTGGAAGTAATTTCCCAGACATGAAAATCGTGAATATCTTTTATGGACGGAAAGTTCTGAAAGATATTTTTTTGGATATCATCTGGATCCATATGCTTGGGAGTACCCTCCAGTAGAATATTGATCGATTCACGAATGAGTCGAATCGCCATAATGATTA
>Ga0210050_1003640_pt1 | contig 13467 bp, 17 predicted proteins | sample CryGey132114_all_FD_185463 | JGI IMG/M metagenome (GOLD analysis project Ga0210050, IMG submission 185463) | Groundwater microbial communities from aquifer - Crystal Geyser CG22_combo_CG10-13_8/21/14_all (SPAdes) (version 2) | ecosystem: Environmental > Aquatic > Deep subsurface > Groundwater ...
AGTAAGAATTGCCGCCGGCATCAATAAATTCAATGCAGTCCGGGTTATAAACAGGATTATCTTCTAAATTGGTAGCATTAAATGAACAAGTGTGTGCTGGATGATCCTTATCACTATTATCAATACAACTTGTACTAACGCCAGCTATATTAGTGCATGGTGCTCCGCCAGCCCCAGCCAAAAGCTGCCAGCTGCGCAGCTGATTGCCAGACTCTTCTGATGATGCCCAGGAATAATAAGTTTGCACCCCGGAAGAACCAGGCAAAACGCAATATCTCATTGACGAATAATATTCTTTTCTCTCACCGCTAGACCCTGCGGATAAATTGGTAAATTCCTCACAGCCGTTATGGCTGGCCGGGCAAGTCTTGACAGTCGCGGCAGTGGCAATAAAATTCATTGGATTTTCTCTGGTTGCTGGAATCACTGGCTCAAAAAATGACGGCTGTTCCAAATAACTCTTAAAACCCACGCATTCTGCAGGACACATATAATTTTCTCCAGCTACTCCTGGTACTTTTGGTCCGGTGTATGAAACAGGACTAAAAAATCTACAGCCAACATCTTTTGTATCACAGGATAAAGCATAGTCTGCGCATTCATCGCTACCGCTCTCCACGCAACTTTCAATATCATCCCGCCAAAAACCGCTGCAACTATTTATATCTGTGCCAGTCACCTTGGTGTAGCCTTGACAGTTGTAATAACTAGGCGCTTTTCTTAAATTTATTTTAGGCGAAGATTCATAATCAATTATGGCCGCTATATCACTTCCAGTTTTGTCATCCAGCGGGTCGTCTGGGTTACCTTCAAGCGCTGCTGCCGCGTCTTCCCTAGACATTGTTTCATCAATAAACGAGGCTGTACTAAATCGAATAAATCTGGAACATCCTGTTTGATCTTCAGAACACTCATTGTCGCTGGCGCGTTTGTTTAAATAAATTTTATTGCCAGTTGCATTCCACTGCTGTTCATTAACCAGCAAATCCTGCAAATACTCGCGGCAACCCACATCGTTTTCATCACACTCGCCCAAACCAGAAAGAGTATTGGTCAAATACCCCACTTCAACACCATCCCTTGTTTTATACGCCCGGCAAGTATTAAACACTGGGTCGCATTGAGTGCCATGGATGCTCCAAACTGGTTTTTCTTTGGTGCAATAACCATAATATTCGCAACCCTGCGCGCCTTCTTTAATGCAGCTCCGTTCATCAGCGCAATAATCAAAGCGGATTACCAGCTCGTTTTTTTCATCCTCGCTGATGACGCCATCAAAATTTGAGTCAACGCTCATTATAATTGTTTCTTTGTCAACCAACTCTCCCGGCCCCTGTTTCAAACAGATATTTTCCGGCGCTTTTAATACCCAATTCGGATCAACTAATTTATAATACGGTGAAGCGGGGTTATCATAATCTTCAATTAAGCTATTTAAAGTAATCTGCCGGGGGCTGTTATCAAATCGGCCAAAATATTCTGCCGCCAGCTCCCAGCCCACTGGCACAATCCTATACTTTCTCATAATGACCAGCGACCGATAGGAATAAATCTGCTCTTGAGTCGTGGCCGTGCCTCCGCTCTTGCCTTCAACTTTAAAGCCCAACGGCCAATCACCATGCAAAAATCCCTTGTTTAGAGCTTCTCCCACTGTTATGGGTGGCTCTTCCATTATTGCCATGCGCAAGCCATCATCAATCACACAAGAATATTGGCTACTGGTATTATCGCAAGTTAATTTACTTATCACATCAAACTTTCCACCAAATTGATAATTTGTCTCCCCCAAATCAGCAAATCTTTCTCTAGCTGCCTGAACTGGGCTCTGCCCTATCCCAAAATTTGGTCCATACCCACTTGTCGTCGGCTGATCATTAACTAACCCCTCTTTATATTTTTTCATCAACTTACTCATTAAAGTATTAGCAAATGGACCAATAAAATCAGCTGTCAGCTCGCCTGTAAAAACTTTTTTTTCATCAAGTGACCACTCAATTGGTTTTACTCCGAGTAATGCAGTTATCGCTGCCGGCGTTTTTATCTTGCCGCTAATTTTTGAAGTTACCGCTTTCCATCCTTGATTAATCTCCAGCTCTAATTTTGCTAAATCAATCTTATTTTGCTGCCCCTCTTGAACTTCTGTCGTTATTGTGAGTAATGCCCCCAATTCATTGCTTGCAGGATTGAACATATCTGCCACAGCTGGCAAATCAATAAGTTGTATTTTTCTTACGTCCTTAATATTCTTCATCATCTTGGTAAAACTGCACTGCGGTTTCTGTTTACGGAAAAATTCTTTGGCAGTAATTTCAATGTTAACTTTAGCTAGTTGATCAATTGGCTTGCATAAATCCACACCCCACTTCTTCTTAATCTGATTATTCAAGGCATCTCCTAAAAAAGCATCACCCTCTTGTTGAATATAATCTTTAAAACTGGTTTGAAACATCGGCGCTTGTCCTTTATCTCCAGTCGCAAGATAAGTTGCTGTATCCACTGCAATATTATTAACCATACTCTTTAATGCTTGTCTAAATCCCATAGCTCCAAGTTTTTCATAGGCCTTATTAGCCTGTTCTAATACTCTGCCTATTATATCAAAAGGTATTTTAAATATATTAAAAATACTCTGATTAAAATCAATAAATGCATGGGCTGATCCTGGGTTAAACCCCACCACGCCTGTCAAAACAATAGCCCAAATCAAAATCGCCACAATTACCCTTCTGGTCCATACATATTTTTTATACTGTTTATATAAATCGTCCATATTTTATTGTTGTTGTTCCTTAAGGGTTTCTTCTAATGTTTTTATCAGCTCCTCGTCCGGAATCGCATCCAGCTGTTCCTTGCTAATTCCGCCGGCAGCTAAAAGCGCCTGCCTAATTTCCGCAATCTGCTCTGGAGTATAGCTGCTAGCTGTTGGCTGTAAGCTGTCTGTTGTTTGCTGGGAACTACTAGTTGCCGTTGCTGATCCTTCCAAATTCTCCCCTGTTCCCTGGCTTCGGCAATTCTGGCCTTTGGGACAATTAGGATCATAGCCACCGTCAATCTCCTGCTTGTCGCTGAAGCCATCGGAATCACTGTCAGCCAGATAGGGCGAGGTGCTATAAATATAAAGCTCGTCAAAATCAGACAAACCATCACCGTCGGTATCAGTTAATTTTAACTCCTCTATATTCGGCTCCAAATTGTCAAAGCTACTTAATAAATCCTGACTATTATCAGCCAGCTCTGTTCCGCCGATATTTATCCTTCTCGTTATCTGTAAAACCCCTAAAATTAAAGTTGACATGCCGAAAAATACCAAAACCCCAAACATCAGCTTGGTTCCCGTGTTTTTTCTATTATTGTTTAGATCATTTAACATTTATTCTATATTCATTATACAATACTTTTCATCAATTTCCTAGCTGTGTATAAAAAAATAGAATTTATCCTGAAGCCGACTTTACGTCGGGGGAAGGACCCCATGAATAATAAGATAATTTCTAAAGCTTTTTCCCCAATTCAATCCATTTATCAACTGATATCTCCTGTGCTCTTACTTTTTCATCCAAACCAATTTCTTTTAACGCCTGTTTTACCTTTTCTATTCCATAAATACCCCCTAAATTATTTTTCAACATTTTTCTTTTAGCCGAAAAACCAGCTTTCACCACTCTAAAAAAAATTTCATCGTTGACTTTTAACTTTTCAGCCTTAGGCTGATTCGCCTTCAGCGATCGCGAACTTTTCACACTGGAAATTGGCGGAGAACTTTTAACTTTTAACTTTACTACCACGCTATCCACTTTGGGCTGCGGCCAAAAATTTCCCTTGCTCACACTAAATAAAATTTTCGGCTCACTATAATATTGCGCCATCACTGACAAAAGAGACATTCTGCCCGGTTTGGCCACCATTCTTTCCCCCACTTCCCTCTGCACCATTAAAATATATTCATCTGCCGTATTCTTTTCTAACATCATTCTTAAAACATGCGAGGTAATCTGATATGGCAGATTAGCCACTACTTTGTTAAATTTATCTTTTCCATCTAAAAATTCCAAAACGTCAGCTTGAATTAACTCCAGATTTTTTATTTTATTTGTTAAATAAAAATACAATTTTTTATCCAGCTCCACGGCCACTACTTTACTTTTTTTTATCAGCTCCTCTGTCAGGACTCCCAAGCCCGGTCCAATCTCCAAAACCAGATCATCCTTATTCAGCTCCGCCGCCTGAATAATCCTGTCTCTGACACTTTCACTGACTAAAAAATTCTGGCCTTTGCTTTTAGCCGGCCATATCTCTAGCTCTTTACAAATATCTTTGATATGATTAATTGATGTGATACTCATATATATAATTATACTAAAAAAATTTTAAAATTGGAAATTTTTTAAAATTTTCAGCCTGCGGCTGATCCGCCTTCCACGAGCTTGAATTATTCACAAAGAAACTTGGCGGAAAAATTTATAATTATTTATGTTTCTGCTAATCAACAAACCCCCCAACATCACCTCTCATGATGTCGTAAATAAATTGCGCCAAATCACAGGTCAAAAACGGATTGGCCATGCTGGCACCCTTGATCCATTTGCCACTGGTCTTTTGATTGTTGCCCTTGGCCGAGAATCTACAAAAAAATTAGACCAGTTTTTAAAACTTGATAAAACCTACCAAGCCACTCTGCAATTAGGCGCGGTTTCTGATACTTATGATAAAACGGGGAAAATCAAAACAATAAGCAATCAGCAATCAGCAATAAGCAAAGCGAAAATTATTAAAACTTTAAATACATTCATTGGTCTCCAATTCCAAGTCCCACCTCAATTTTCTGCTAAAAAAATCAATGGCCAAAAAGCATATCAATTAGCCAGAAGCGGCAAAATAGTTAAACTTAAACCGCAAAAAATAGTAATCTATAATATAAAATTAAAAGAGTTTAAAATTAAAAATTTTCACCCTGCGGGTGATCCGCCTACCACACGCATGGATTATTTACAAGGAAACTTGGCGGAAAAATTTAAAATTGAAGTGCATTGTTCTTCCGGAACTTACATCAGGAGCCTAGCTCATGATGTGGGTCAAAAATTAGACGGTGGCGCTTATTTAGAAAAACTTAGGCGCACGCAAATAGGAACTTTCAAACTAAAAGATGCTATCTCTCTAAATAAATTAACTAAAAATAACTGGCAAAAATTTACTCTGGTCAATCTTCCTCTGCCTCACAAAACTCGCGCTCTTGTCTTTGGCACTTTTGACAAATTGCATCCCGGCCACCGGCGCTTTCTCGCTCAAGCAAAAAAATTAGCTGATGAGCTCTATGTTGTGGTCGCCCGAGACGTCAATGTCAAAAAAATAAAAGGTCATTGGCCAAATCAGGCTGAAATTGCCAGACTGAAAAATTTAAAAAACGCCAATTTAGCAACGGAGGTGATGCTCGGCTCAATTGATATAAAAAATCGCTGCCACATTATTAATAAAATAAAACCAGACATCATCGCCCTTGGCTATGACCAAAAAATAAACATGACTGAACTCAAAGCTAAGCTTAAAAAATATAAATTAAATCCCGCCATCATCCGACTTAAGCCATATCATCCAGAAAAATATAAGAGCTCACTTATATAAATTTTGACCGTTTTTATACTCTCCTCCCCTTATAAAGGGGAGGTGTCCCCGACTTTATGTCGGGGACAGAGGGGTATGAACATTGATAAATTTTTACCACCCTGCCCCGATTTACATCGGGGCACCCCTCCTTAGAAAAGAGGGGAGATAAAAAAATTTTGACACCAAACAATCCTCGTGTTAAACTGTCCTTAATTAATAATAAAGTGTAGGTCACTGCGGTGCCTTCGGCACAACGCAGTGCCCGTTCTCACTACTCGGACTGAATCAATTCAGTCCTCGTTAAACGCTCGAACTATGCCTCAATTAAAACAGTCAGCTAAACGTTTGCGCCAATCAATAAAACGCGCCGTAGCTAACAAACGCGTCAAGGACAACATTGATTATCTTTTGCGCAACTTTAAAAAAGCACTCACTGCTAAAAACAAAGAACAAGCTCAAGATTTTGCCAAAAAATTAATCAGATCAATCGATAAGGCGGCTAAGCGCAATATTTATCATCCCAATAAAGCTGCCCGCAAAAAATCCAGAATGATTAAAAAACTGAATCAATTAAAATCATAGCTCTGCGGATATTTAAATTTCAACAATAAATAATTCCAAAACCGTCTGGCCGCTCTCCCCTAATTTTAAGCGAATATCCGTCTCAAGCAATTTATTATATATCCTCTTTAATTCAAGAAAGCTATACTTACTTGCCTGTGGTATGGCTTTTTGTATGGCAAAAGGATGCAACGAAAGTTTACTGGCAATACTCCGGCTGTTGCTCTCGCCCTTGTCAAGTTCGTTTCTTACCTGAATTAAAATCCTGAACTGCCTGACAATCATCGTTAATAAATAAATGTCATTTACTCCCGCCGCCAGTTGGTCATTGATTAACTTTAAGGCCAGTTGTTTATTCTTAAGAGCGATGGCATCGCACAGATTAAAAATATTATCGTCAATTTTAAACAAGACCGATTCTCCAATGTCTTCTTGAACAATTTCGCCTTGACGAGTTCTGGCAATCAGCTTATCAATCTCGCCAGCTAAGGCCCATAAATTTCCATCAGATTTACTCGCCAAAAGACCGGCATTCTGTAAATTTATTCTGCCGCCTTTTTGTCTCACCCTTGCTTCTATCCACTTCACCAAATCATTATTTAAAAGCAGCTCAAACTCTTCCTTAAATTTACCACCGGCCAAGTATTTGAACAGCGCCGACCGCTTGTCCGGTTTTTCGTCCCAAAAAATTATCACATTGTCTTTGAGCGAATCCCGATAATTCCCCTTTTTTAAAATCTCCAAAACCTCTGTTTGAAAATTTTTCTGCCTTTTAAAAACATCGCGCGCGACAATCATCCTTTTGGGCGACAAAAATGACTGGGTAGCCACCGCTTTATTAAACTCATCAATGCTGATTTTTTCCCCGTCAAGCGCTGCTAAATTAAAACCAGACTTATCAACTTGCCTGATAAATTTCTCTTTCAGACTATTCAGTTTTTCCCGCGCCCGAAAAGTATCCGGGCCGTAAAGAAAGATGACCATATCTAAAATAATTAATAAAAACCTTGCCACAAAAGCAAGATTCTAACATCAAATAATCAACATACTTATCTCAATCGCAGGTTTAATTTCTTATAAAAATTCTCCCTATTGCCTATCATAATCACCAAAATTACTAGCTCTTGCTCATAGATATCATAAATAATCCTATATTCTATGCCCTGAAAAGAAAAACCAAACTTCCATAAACTTATCTTTTTAATTCTAAGTCTTTCTCCCTGTCTTGGGTTTAGGCTTAAGGCAGGCAAAATTTCACCAACTATCATTTCTCTTGCTCCGCTATCCAGTTTTTTAAAATCTTTCTTAACACTTTTTCTAAACTTTATCTCGTACATAAGTTAAACTATACTTTCTAACTCGGCTAAACTAATCACCGCGCCTCTTTCATATTCTACTCTTCCTTTTTTCGCTTCTTTTTCTATTAAATCAAGAATTTCTGGCTCTTCTATCCAATCTTTATTTTTTAATAAACCAATCTTCTTTACCCGTAAAAGTTGTTTACAAATTTGACCGACCTGATCAGGAGTAAGCTGAATAACTATCTCAAAAGGATTATCTTTAATTTTAGCTTGCTTTAAATTTGTACGAATTTTGACACTCATATAATTAATTTTATTTTATCTATTTAGATTATAACTTGCTGTGTTTTAACTGTCAAATTTGACAAATTTTTACTTTTATGCTAATGTAATATGACCTCAAAATACCCAAATTCCGCCCTTTTTATCCTTATACTACCGGATAAATCATTATCCTGTCTTATAAAGATAAAAAGAAAAATTGACAACTTAATGAAAGGAGAAAATCTTGAGAAGAAAAATCGTTTTTTTGTGTGGGGTGGTGTTTATTGGATTTTTTTCTCAAGATGTCACTCCACAAACTTCCGCGCCAGATTCTCTGGACGCGGAAACCCAAAAGGTTTTTGAGTTGCTGGGATTCAAGCCCCCAAAAATTGGGTCGGTAAAAACCGACACAAAAACCGACTCAATCCCCCCAGCCCAGCCCGCCGTCTCCCAACCCCCAGCCGACACGACCGCCAAAGTCGTTGAGGGGAAAAACGCCGACAAAATCAGAGAGATTGACGCAATTCTATCGTCTCTCAAGTCGGCTGATTCCCCCAAAACGTCAACGGCCACTCCCGAATTTGTTCCCCAAAAAACAAATCGGGAAAAAAGAGCGAAACAGGTGAAAGAGATTGACAAAATATTGTCATCTCTAAAACCTGTTGAGCGACCCGCGTTCAGCCCGGCCCCCGGCCAATCATCTGAATGGTCGGATTTAGGTGGCGAAAGCGGATTGGCCTCATATTACGCCGAGCCGTTTCACGGACGGCGTATGGCCAATGGTCAAGTGTTCAATATATTTGACCCCAACATGGCCGCGCACAAGTCGCTCCCGCTCGGCACGCGTGTTCTGGTAACAGACACGCGCACTGGTAAGTCAATCACCGTAACTATTATGGACCGTGGTCCATATATTACAGGACGAGTGATTGACCTGTCATTGGCTGGGGCAAAACTCCTAGCCAGCGACTTTATAGCCAGGGGCACTGTGCCAATCCGCATCACCCCACTTTTTGGAGATGGAAAGTGGGTCTGGCCAACATTGGGACGACGCATTACCCAATATCCACAAGCGGGTCACCGCGCGCTGGATATTGACGGGGTAATGGGCGGACCGGTTTTTGCCATTGCCAGTGGCAAGGTTGTAAATGCCGGCCGGCATCAATTCCACGGCAATTACGTGGAAATTGATCACGGCAACGGCCGCCGTTCCCTATACGGCCATTTAAGCCAATACAATGTCAGTATTGGCAACATGATCAAAACGGGCCAACTAATTGCCAGAATTGGCAACACCGGCAATGTCCACGCTGGATGGAACGGAGATGGCTCCCATCTTCATCTGGAAATATGGCAAGATGGCCATCCGGTAAACCCGTTGGTTTTTTTAAAAAAATAAAAACAAATTTACCCATTTACCCATAAAAGTCCTGCTCCCGGGACGTAAAAAATGGGAGAGGCAAAAGATGAAAACGCGAAAATACATCGTAGCGACGGCAGTAATTGGCATAGGAATCTTTTTAATCAACTGCGCTGGTGTTGTTCGCCAGCAAAATGCCGACGCTAAAATCGACGAGAAGGTCGCGGCCCTCGTTGATTCTCTGGGTCAAAACCCGGAGAAATTCAAATCCCTTGAAGGAGTCATCTATGACTTTGTCAAGGTCAGGGCTCTAACGAGCTCTCAGGGAGGGACTGCAGCTGTCCACAAAAATATCCGTGTGGATAGCGAGGATAAATTGCGCGAGTCCCCATCCCCCAATACCCCCACCCCGGCGACCCCCATCCATGCTGAATTTAAGGGCACTTACTACGACAGTGCCCGCGATGTCTATCACCTTGCCCAAGACACCGACGGGTATATCGAGGTGAGCGAGAATGGGGCTTATCTCATCGGTTGCTACCTTGAAGACACGGGCAACTCAACCGAGCGGGATATGGGCAAAAAACTGTACGTCCAAAAGTTGGAGTTGCTAAAAAAAGCACTCCAGTAAAAAATTACCAAAAAAGGAGGAAATCAAACGGGCGAACCACAATGATGGCTCGCCTTTTACTTTACCTAAAAAATATCCAATGCTTACTTATTCGCTCCCAAAATCACATCAAATACAAATACGGTGATCGCGTAAGAAAACATTACCACAATCAAACCAATGGTAGCGTTAGTAATCATCTTCTTTGCTTTAGTAATACTCTCCTCATTGCCGCCCCCTGTCATCCAGCGAAAACCAGCAATAACAATAATTACAAAAAATATGATTGCCACCAGTCCGAGCGCCCCCTGAATTACCAATTTAACTATCTGTGTTGGGTTTTGTGTTAAAGGCAGTCCACCGCTTGCTAACTCCATATTTCCGGTTATTAATGCTTTTAGCGCGCTCGCAGCCCTTGCTCCCTCTATCTGAAATCCCAAAAACCCGCTAATTAAAAAAACTACTAAAATTACTAATAAAATTTTCAAATATTTTTTATGCATAGAATAAATTTAATTTAAAGCAGTTAGTTTTATTTTGCTTTTACCGTCATTAAAACAAACTATAAATTTATTAAAAAAACCTTCCCTGCCCAAAAGATTAAAACTGCTGGTTAACTCTTTGGTAAAAATGATTGGTAAATTTAATTGGGCCTTGCCAAGCCTGGTTTTAACTTTATGTAGATAACCAATCATATGAGAATTAGCGCTGGACAAAACAATCTTTTCGCCTGATTCTATTTTAATACCTAGTTCCTCGGCCAAAGCAGAATTGAAAACTGATATATTAGTCCCTGAATCAACCAGTGCTTCAGCAATCTTTACTTGGCGTCCACGCGAAAGAACCAATGGGATAATAGGAAAATATTTTTGTCCCAGCTGTTTATAGGGGAAAACTAAATTCATAGTAAAGTAAAATAAATAAAATAGATTTATTTTAAACTAAGCACAAAAAGCTCGCCTTCTTCTTTAGCCGGCACTTTAAAAGCAGCTGGCACTCGCCCTGGAATACTTAAACGCGGATCATCAACTGGAACGGTAATCAGATGAGAAATATCTTTCAACCGCGCGCCAGAGCCAACCACGCGATAATTATTTTTAAAAGTCTGAATAGCCACCCACTGTCCGGCATACTTAGATAAATCTTGTTTATTTTTTTGTGAGTCTTTCTTTTTCATGTTGTCTTAGTGTATCAAATAAATAAGTGTTTGTAATCTTCCAAACTCTCGGTTCAACCCAGAGGGTTGAACTGTCAAAAAAATATTTTTTCATATTTTTAAATCTACAAGGCCAACTCCGGAAACGGCGGCATTGAAAAAATTCTTTTCACCTCGCTTTTGTTCAACACTTTCTTGCTCTGTAAAATTTTTACCAATTCCTTTACCTTGCCATCTTCTTTTCTCGTCAACACCACTAAATCGCCGCGCAAATCAGCCAGCTTATCATCCAAATAATCCTTGGTTACCATCTCGGCTTTAATCACCATAATATCTGATTCTACTTTACCCAACCTATCAGTCAATCCGCCGACTTCTCCGGCCAATCCATTAAATTCTTCATGCGTCACGGCATTGTCCTTTATAAACTGGACAATTTCCAAAATTTCCTCTGTTTTATCTTGTTTTTTACTATTAATTTTCTTCATATAACTTGATTTTACCTCATAATTTCGTTTATGTAAATATACATGACCAGAGTATCTTCATAGCGCAAAATCAAAATCTCCTGCCGCCTGATAATACCACATTAAAGACAAACAAAGTTACAGAATATGACAAAAAGATTATCAGCAGTCCCACGGCCGCGGCGATCATAATCTTTTTAGCTTTTTCTATTGTCTCGCTATTGCCGCCGGAAAGCATCCAGCGAAAGCCGGCATAAATTATCAAAATCAAAAAAACAACCGCCAGGACGCTTAAACACATCTTAACTAAATTAATTATCGGATCAACCGGATTGGCTGGCTCTGCCGGCAAACCGATCGCTTCTAAATCATTTAATTGTTTATTGATAATTCCTTCTGCCGTGTCTGCGCTGGGACTAGGTTGCTGCGTAGACTGTGCTTGCGCCAAAATAGGCAAAACCAAACTCATACTTAAGATAAATATAATAGATATTAATAATATTTTTTTCATAAGCATATCTAAATTATCTTTTTTAATTGCTCTTTTAATTCTGGCAAATCCTCCTTATAAGTCCTCCAAATGACTCTTAAATCTACGCCAAAATATTCATGAATTAATTGATTTCGCATACCGTTCATGTCATCCCACGGCAGTTCTGGATATTTCTGCTGAAATTCATCACTCACATTATTGGCCGCCTCTCCAATTATTTCAAATTGTCTTATTACTGCATCTATAGCCATAGTACTGGCACAAAACTGTTCATAATCCATCTTATCTAAATATTCCTCAATCTTACTAACTGCTTCTGATATGTGCTCCAAATAAATATTATCATCTTTTTTCATATATTAATTCTGCTTCATTAATAACTTGATCGCGAAAATATTTACTTAATGAGTCAGGTGTTACTAAGTCCACTCTTTTGCCAACTCTACCTTCAATATCTCTCTCTATACGGGATATACTAAAAAACCCTACTGGCTTAGCAAACTCAACCAGCAAGTCCACATCACTCTCATTGCTTTCATCACCATGCAAATAAGAGCCAAAAAGCGACACCTTTCTGATCTTATCTAAATAAGGATTTTTCTCAAGCGACAGGCGAATATTTTCTTTTATATCTTGTTTGGTCATAAAAATTTTTAATCACATATTTTTGATTGAAATTAATCACAAGCTACTCCCTCATGCCAAGATCCCTGTTCCTTTTTGCTACACACATATTCGCTCATTACTCCTTCAACGGTTACAAGATTGTCAATATAAACACAACATCCCATTCCACCCACATACCAATTCGGCTCACATAGTTTCTTCTCATTACAAATGTAATCCTTAGAACAATCTCCATTAACACTACATTCTTCGAATTCCTTCTGCATTGGTGGTGTTATCGTCGGTTCGGTCACGACCAATACCTGCTCCACAACATAAATACTGATAGCATAAGCGCCCAAAATTACTATCACTCCAATTATAGCATATTGAATGGTTTTTCTGGCGCTGGCGACTGTTTCCTGATTGCCGCCGGCCATTGTCCATTTAATGCCGGCATAAATTATGATGACCAAACACAAGACGCCCAAAAAACCCAATACTCCATACAGAATTCCACCAACTATGGTTGGCAAATCAGCTTTTTTAATTGTTCCTCCCTTGGTGTCCTTTACCCGACCGGCTAAGTTAGCTAAAGAATCAGATAAGTTGCCAAAAGACTGGGCCTTAACTGAATCAATAAACAATAAGCAATAAGCAAAAAGCAAAAAAATAATTATTGCGCCCACAAATATTTTTTTGTTTATTGCTAATTTCATCTAAATAAGCTTAGAAATTACAAAATAAGTAATGGCATAAGCTGCCAGAGTGATAATCACCCCGATAACCGCATTTTTTATCATCGCCCTGGCACTGCTAACCGTCTCTTCATTGCCGCCGGCCATCATCCATTTATAGCCGGCAATAATAATTATCAAGAGTGACACTACTCCCAAAAGCGCCAGTGCTCCGTAAATTATGCCGCCGATCACTGAAGGGAATGATGTCTCTTGTCCGCTGCTTAAACCGACTTTTTCGGCTAAACTATCAAGTGAAATTCTAAAACTATAGGCCTTGGCTTCTTTCACCGGCACAAAAGGAGAAACAG
>Ga0210050_1003641_pt1 | contig 13464 bp, 18 predicted proteins | sample CryGey132114_all_FD_185463 | JGI IMG/M metagenome (GOLD analysis project Ga0210050, IMG submission 185463) | Groundwater microbial communities from aquifer - Crystal Geyser CG22_combo_CG10-13_8/21/14_all (SPAdes) (version 2) | ecosystem: Environmental > Aquatic > Deep subsurface > Groundwater ...
GACTCCAACAATCCGACCAGCGCCTCGCGGACTCGGCGCTCCGCCCTCGCCCCGTTTCCGCCTCCATGCTCTTTTTTCGCGGGGGACGGATTTTTTTAAAATTGAATGGGCGGAAACGGGGCTCGGTGGTATTTACATCATATAACAACTTGGAATATAACACAACGGAATACTATGATATAGACATCATGACAAAAGCAATATTTTCGAAAGACCATAAATATACGGTCGAACAACTTAAGAAAGCCCGCCTTGAGGCGGGCTTGGATCAAGTAGATGTAGCGAAGCTACTTGGTAAGACTCAACCCCATGTCTCGAAAATTGAGGCGGGGCAAAGACGGCTTGATATTACGCAACTCAAAGAGTTTGCAAAAATCTATAAAAAAGACCTGTCTTTTTTCATAAAATAATATTACACTCGCGGAACTAAAAAGCCCCGCACGAGCGGGGCTTTTTAGTTTACTCAACCTCTATCTTGACGCGTTTCTTCTTTTCTTCTTCGGACTTCGGCAAGGTGATGGAGAGTACACCGTTCTTTGACTTGGCGACGATGCCATCTTTGTCTACTCTCGCAGGGAGAGCAAACTCTCTGCGGAATTCTCCATACTCACGCTCGTAGCGATACACTTTGCCATGCTTGTCTTCGGATTTGTCCTCTTTCTCAATCTTGCCGGAGAGAGATAGATAATCATCTCCGACTTCAACATTGATTTTCTCCGCATCAATGCCGGGGATATTTGCCGTTACTCGAATCTCATTCTCTGTCTCCTCAACATCAACCTTCGGAAACAGCGTACTGACGTTACCAAGCGCACGATTGCGGAACAGGCTTGGCGACATCATGCTAAACGGATCGAGTGCATCATCGAAGAATCTATCAATGAGTGAGAAAGGGCTTGCGAATTCATCGCGTCTTTGGAGAGAATTATTGTCTACCTTTTTTATCGCTGTGTTCATAGGAATGTTGATGATCAGATTCTAATAATGCCCTTGATATCGATCTTCTACAAGGGATATGCACTTTTTCTTTACGCAACTCAAATCTGGAGATGCCGAAATTGGTTTCCTCCAGACTCTAGAGCACTTTGGTCCTCTCATTCTCGCTTTTCGCGAGTTAATTACGCACTATTTGGTTGTGACTTTTAGGAGTGCCCACCAAGGGCTAAGTGGCATCAGAAATTGAACGAATGAATTTCTTGAGCCAAGTATAATCTCCTTTAATACCTTTGACTAAAGACATATCACTAATTCATTTTCCATTTCTCCGGCGTTCGACCACTCGCCTGACCGTTTCTACAATTTATTTAACGAATCAGAATGAAAAAGGTGTCACCCTAGAACGCATACCAGAAGCTCCTAAATAGCTCGTCTTGCTTCCTGAAATATTCATCCATCATTTTCTGATGGCGAATTACATTGTCTCGCATTTCTCTGACATCGGCTTCGGTGATAGGTGTTGTTGTTGAGTATGTTTTAGCTTGTTTCCCATCATATACGGTGACTACTTCGTTTCTAAATCCGTAAGGAGATTCAATAACAGCAGTGCTTGTGGTTGCTGTGTTTGCGATAGGGGTAGCCATACTTGGCGCCATAACGGGCTGTGCCAAGAAATATACGTTAGCAATGACGCTCGCCACCAAAAGTATCGAGATAATGCCTATCGCATTTTTATGTTTAAATATGTTGATAATTTTATCCATCATGCCTTATTAAAATTAAACGGATAAAGGGTTAAAAGGTGTCGTCTTACTTATTCAAAAACTGCGCCTTAGTTTGTTTACGCTTTTTGTCGGCAAATCCAGCGATATCTTTAATATACGGATGTTCTTTGAGTTTCTTTTTTGTTCGAGAAAGTGAAAGTTTAACGGCGTTTTCTGTCGTTCCTGTAGCTGTCGCAATATCTTTGATGGACATGTTCTGTTGGTAGAACATGAGAAGTTTATCTCGATTTGATTGTGGTAAGTCTTGGATTGCTCGCCATAATGTTTCTGCATCCGATTTCTTCTCAATATCTTCGGTCACTTCATACGGAATATCGTCTATCGCCTCAAATGGCAATGACTTTGGTTTGCGATAGTGATCAACAAGTAAATTATGAGCAACAGTGATTAGGTAGGTCAGATATGAGTATCCTCGATTATTGAAACGATTGAGATATTGAAATCCGCGTAAAAAAGTTTCCTGCATCAAGTCTTCGGACAGCATCTTGTCGTGTCCCGTTCGATACCAGAAATAGTTAAAAACCTTGTCGGAATATTTGGTATACAGTTTCTCGTATTCTTTAGGGTTCTCTTTGGCGAGAGCTACTAATTTTATGTCGTCGTTATTCATAAAGTAATGTTATTTTAGCAAAAATTTGCTTTTATTTAAATCCATTTAAATCCATAGGGAGCATCCTCGCCGTCTCCTCTTTTCCCTACGGCGGGGATATTGCGCGCGAACGGGAGGGTGGTCAAGCGCATTTGTATTCCGCCTCGGACATTTCCGCTAGGGCGTCCACGTCCTTGGATGAGCGCCGCCGTTATCTTACAATGCAGAAATCAGAAGCGGAAGCGACACCACGAAAGCTATTTTGAAAACGAGGAAGGGGGTGTGCGAGGGCGGACTCCGAAGGCACGAACGACGAAGGCAAAGACACACGCAAACTACTAACCAAAATAAAGCATTGAATACTCTAGCAAACCACTGCGAGGAGGAGACCGAAGCTGGGGGGAGGATTCCTTCCTCCCCCCAAACAGCATGGCGCCCGAGCACCCGCTCCGCAGAGCGGGAGTGCGAGGAGAAGCGCCAAACCTAGACATCTAGGCGCGAGTAGCCCTAGCGGAAATGTCCGAGGCGGATGCCGAGGATGGACTCCATGGGCTGGACGAACCACTAGCGATAAAAAATGACACGAGGCTCAATATTGAATTTGTATTTCTTTCCGACTGCTTCTTCTATAGAAGAAGCCCGACCGAGCCCCGTTTCCGCCCATTCAATTTTAAAAAAATCCGTCCCCCGCGAAAAAAGAGCATGGAGGCGGAAACGGGGCGAGGGCGGAGCGCCGAGTCCGCGAGGCGCTGGTCGGATTGTTGGAGTCACCACGCAATCGGAGCGTACGCATTGGTCTAAAGCCACCACGCACGCGGAACGTGCGATTAGCTCTCGAAATAAGTTCGCGCAAAGGATATGATTAGATCACAAATTTAAAAAGCTACACAGTGTGTAGCTTTTTAAATTTGTGACCCTAAACGAGCAAACTGCTTTGCTCGTGTCCGGAATCGAACGCCGGAGTCATGTTTCTCTAGCAAGAGAAACTGACGAGGCGGTGCCCAGACAAATCCGAGCGACGGCGAGGTTTTAGTCGCGGGCGACTTCCCGGTAGGGTAAATTTAATATTTGCGATCACATAAACTTTGAACGCGAAGCGTACATTTTCCCCTATTTTTGCTTAAATCAGGCAAAAATAGGGGATTGTTTTTGCTTTTAGTTTCTGTTATAATATAAGTACAACTGAATAAGTAGTTTATCCAGAGTGATAGCGAGGGCACTGGCCCCATGACCTATCCAGCAACCCTTGGAGCTGACAGCTTCAAGAAGGTGCTAAATCCAGCCCGAAAGGGAGAGATAAGGAGGTCGATTTTTTGATTCTCAAAAACCTAAGCTCTTCTCAGATGGGAGGAGCTTATTTGGTTATTGTTTATTGGCGAGTTAATCAAAAATAAAAAATATGGACAAACAAATAAGTGACAAAGAGTTTGTGGATAGTTTAAGAGGGAGACCACCTTATTCTCAAAAACCCTTTATCGTGAAGTATTACGGAGAAGAGAGAACAGTCTTTGCTTATTCTCAAGAAGAAGCAAATAGAATAATCAGTATTAAAGAAAAGAGAGATTTGGAAAAAGGGAATAAAGAAAGTTAAAATAAAAAAATAATATGCATAAAGAAACAAAAAAGTTAATTGATGAATTAGTTAATTCTGACTCCGCAGGGAAAGCCTTAGCCGAGTATTATTTTCCTAGTAAAACTAAAGCCAAGAGTGATGGTAAGATTCCGATGCACAACTTTTTGGAAGATACTTTCGGAGTCGGCAAGATTGATAATGAGGAAGATTTAGACAGACTTATCGCAACTCTTAGGAAGATGGGGGATAAGCCAATTTTTTAAGATTCTAAATATTAGAACTCTTTTAAGTTAATTCTTAAGTGAAAGTTTTGTAAATAGTCCAAGGATCAACCACCATTTTCAGCCATTGACTTGTTATCATAAATATGCTAGTATTAAAGAAGAATAGTCAGCGCTCTGGCTTGTAGTCAGAGGAGCTAAAAAATCAATTTTTGCTTGGTTCCTCAAGGGAAAGAAAGGAGGATGTATGAGTGATATTAAAGAGAAAGCAGAAGAAATCTATTCAGGAGAAAGGGTTGCTAATATAAAAAAATCTCTTTCTTCCTTGGATCAAAGTATCGCGAACGGAAGAGGCAATACGATGCTGGGCCTAGTCGAAGGTCGAGATTCCGAACGGAGTATCGAAATATTAGACCATCATGGCCAAGTCAAATCGGAAATCCTCTTGCCGATCGGGGAAGCTCATATCGGGCGAATATCCGGTTTGGAAGTAGAGATTTCCAATTGTTTCGTATCGCGACTTCACGCAGTGCTGACAGTGCACGACAGTGGGGATGTCACTATCCGAGATCTGGATACTCCAAATGGGACCATTATTAATGGTCACCAGCTCAATGATACTTCCGAGAAACTCCAACCCAGTGATACGATTGTTGTTGGGGGAATCGAAGGGGGTGTTACCCTTCGATTGAAGTAGTCGATCGTTTATGTCCGGCGTCAGAGCAAGCTCTGACGCCGGTTTTCTCTTGGCGATTTTTTTGTTATGATCAAGACAAATGACCACGATAATTTTAAGTATCATCATCGCCCTTTTAGTCGGCTTTCTGGGAGCCTGGGGCTTTTTTAAATTTAGTCTTAAAGGTCAGACTGGCTCAAGTGACAACTCTTCTTTGTTGTTACTGCAAAATCAATTGCAAACTTTAATTAAGACTGTTGATGATAAACTAGGGGAGTCAGCTCGCCATATGCAGACTTCTTTTCAAACTCAATCTTCAGAGGCTAATAAAATTATTAGGGATGTGACTGAGCGTTTGACCAAACTAGACGAGACCAACAAACAAGTAGTCAATTTTACTGATCAACTGCGTTCGCTTCAGGATATTTTGAAAAATCCTAAACAGCGGGGGATTTTGGGAGAATATTATTTAGAAACTTTACTTAAAAATGTTTTACCAGTTGGTTCTTATCAAATGCAATATCCTTTTGCCGATGGGACGATTGTTGATGCGGTAGTTTTTGTGCGAGATAAAATTATTCCGATTGATTCTAAATTTTCCTTGGAAAATTATAACCGTTTAGTTGAAGAAGTAGATCCGACCGAAAAAGAACGTTTAGAAAAAGCTTTCAAAAATGATTTGAAAAATCGAATTGATGAAACGGCTAAGTATGTCCAACCTAGTCAGGGGACGATGGATTTTGCTTTTATGTTTATTCCTCACGAAGCTATTTATTATGATTTATTGGTTGCCCAAGTCGGGACGGTCAAGGTTAACACTCGGGATTTAATCGAGTATGCTTTTAAGGACAAACACGTCATTATTGTCTCACCGACCTCATTTTTAGCTTACCTTCAGACCGTCCTACAGGGCTTAAAAGCGCTCCAAATAGAAGAATCAGCCAAAGAGATTATTCAGCGAGTAGAAGCTCTAGGCAAGCATTTATCGGCCTATGAACAGTATCTCCAGAAGTTAGGTGGAGCCCTAGGCACGACTGTGGGGCACTATAATACGGCTTATAAGGAGCTCAAGAAGGTAGATAAGGACGTAGCTCGAATTACCGAAATTACCCCTAGTATGGAGGTTTTAACCCTCGAAAAACCCGATTTAGAAGACTAACGTTTTTGCATAGGGTCACCCTATGCAAAACCAGAGGTTTTTCACCCTATGCAAAACCAATGGGGCCTGCCCCGCACCGAATCCCAAATTCTGGTATCGGGGCCTGCCCCGCACCGAATTTTAAATTCTGGTGCGGGGTTGCCAAGATTTCTATTTTAAGCTAAGATAGTGCTTATGAAATTTGCCGTTATCGAAACTGGTGGTAAACAGTATAAGGTCTCCGAAGGGGACACTTTAACTGTGGAAAAACTACCTATTACTGATGGGGCCATTGCCTTTGACAAAGTTTTATTGATTGATGATGGCAAAAATACCATGATTGGAGTACCTTATTTGGAAGGAGCGACAGTAGCGGCGGAATTAGTGGAAAATGGCCGAGCCAAGAAAATTACGGTTATCAAATACAAAAATAAAACGCGCCAGAAAAAAACTCAAGGTCATCGTCAGCATTTTTCTAAAGTTAAAATCACTAAAATCGGCTAAGAATTCAGCGCGAATCTACCCTCCAAAATTTTGAGTATAAAACTTAAGAGGGCAAGCGCGGATAAAACGCTAAACTAAAACCCGCCTTGTGACGGGTTTTGTCTTTAATATAAAGACTACAATAAATGTCTGTTTGATAAGGCGCTTTTTAGGGTTTCGGCATCAGAATATTCGATTTCTAAGCCACCAGATAAACCTCGGCCTAAAACACTAATTTTAAACGGTGTTTTTTCGGCTAAAGAATTGAGATTAAGTTTCAAAAATTCAGCCGTATGATCGGCTTCGACAGTGGCGGCGAGAGCGATAATCACTTCAGTTAATTTTTTTTGTTTAACTAATTCAGTAATTCGTTTTTGTAAGAGAACTAAGCGGATTTTTTTCTCTGGCTCTTTAGCTAAAATCGGGACTAAGCCACCGAGAATAAAATAGACTCCTTGATGAGAGCCGGCTTTTTCGAGTGAATCAAGATCAGCATCCTTTTCCACTAATAATAATTGGCCAGTATAACGGGCTTCATCTCGACAAATAGTGCAAAGGGTATTAGAGGTGCCATTATGACTTTGAAAAAAACGTTGACAAGCACTACACTGACTAATATTGAAAGATAGATCTTTGACTAGACGCAAGAATTTATCAAGACTAGTTTTGTCTTGTTGGAGTAAAAAATAAACGAAACGCTTGGCCTGACGGGGGCCGATACCAGGGAAACGTTTGAAAATTTCGATTAGTTCAGTAATAGTGTTGCCGATCATAATTTACCCTATTAAGTAAGATTTGACCCGATTTTTAATATAACGTTTTCCATAAATTGTTTTAAGATATTTTTCACGATGGGTAGCGTCAGTTTGATTTAAGCAAGCTTCATAGTAAACAAGTTTTAAAGGTCGCTGATCTTTTGTTGATGACACAACACCTTTTTGATGTTGGTCAAATCTAGACTTTAAATTTTTAGAAAAACCAGTATAGAATTTATTATCCTTTTTAGACTGTAAAACATAAGTATAATACATAATTTTTTTAATTTAAAGTCTACTTAATAGGGTGAATTAAAAAGAACCAAAATCACCATGTTGTTTGTCGACGGGAACGAAACTAGTTATTTTTTCATCAAAGTAAAGTTCCACTTTTCCCGTGGGACCATTACGATGTTTTTCAATCAAAATTTCGGCAATATTTTTACGATCCGAACTTTCATTCATTTTGTCTTCTCGATGAATAAACATGACCACGTCAGCGTCTTGTTCGATTGAACCAGAATCACGTAAATCCGATAGGCGGGGTCGGCCACCGCGTTGTTCGACCGAACGATTGAGTTGGGACAGGGCAATGACTGGTATTTCTAGTTCTCGGGCCATTTGTTTGAGGGAACGAGAAATTTCGGTCACTTGTTGGACAGTCGAATCACTTTCACGACGGGGGACCATTAACTGAAGGTAATCGACGATAATCAAACCCAAACCAAATTCTGATTTTAAGCGTCTGGCTTCGGCTTTCATTTTAGCGACATTATTTGAAGATTCGTCATCAATATAAATTGGGGCTTGAGACAAAGTGGCCAAAGCATCTCGAATGCGCATTAATTCTTCGTCACTACTAACTTTACCATTACGTAATTTCCAAGAATCAACAAAACTTTCAGCTGAAATAACTCGGTCGACTAATTGTTGGGTACTCATTTCTAGAGAAAAAATTCCCACTGGTACTTTGTTGCGAATAGCGGCGTTACAAGCAATATTTAAAGCTAAAGAAGTTTTACCCATTGAAGGGCGAGCGGCCAAAATAATTAAATCAGATTTTTGAAAACCAGAGAGTTTGGAATCAAGGTCGGGAAAACCACTGGTAATACCGCGTATGCCATTAGGCATTTTACTTAACATTTCAAACCGATCCCAAGCTTCCGCTAAACCCTCTTTGATATTAGTGAAACGTTTTTTAGTAAAACCACCAGCATTGAAAATAATTTTTTGAGCTTGATCAAAAATACTGTCAATTTCTTCTTGTTCGTTGTAACCAAGCTCTGAAATTAAATCAGCTGAATTGATTAGAGTTCGAAGGGATGATTTTTTTTGAACGATCTCGGCGTAATGTTTGAGATTAGCTGCCGAAGGAACAGCTTCGATTAGTTCACCCAAATAAGATGAACCACCAGCTGTTTCCATTTGCTTATGTTGTGAGAGAATGGAAGTGACAGATACGATATCGATGGGATCACCTCGTTCTGATAAAGCGAGCATCGCTTTATAAATCAATTTATGTTTGAGGGCATAAAAATCATCTGGCATGATTAAATCTTCGATGTCGTGCATGCCGGTTGGTTTAATCATCAGGGAACCTAAAAAGGCCCGCTCGGCTGAGAGATCTTGAGGGGGCATTTTTATTCTAGTCGTCGTCCGAGCGTCGTTTTTCATTCGCTTCATTTTAGCATAATCAAAAAATCAACTATTCCTTGATTAGGCTTAAAAAGGGGGACAGTCTGTGGACAATTGTTAAATAAGTAGCAGAACCCTTCTTAAGAGTTAAATTTGACTCGTAATCTGACCTTGGGACCAGTAGGAGTATCTAAGACCTCATAACCCAAATCGGCTAATTCTTGTCGAAGTTTATCCGCTTCAGTCCAGTCATTCGTCTGGCGGGCCTTTTCTCGTCTGGCGACTAATAAAGTGATATCCTCGGGGATATTGTCGAGGGCTAAATGACTTTTAAGATCGAGACCTAAAATTTGGTCAATTTTTAAGAGAGTAGTGAGTCGATTGGCTGGGTTAATTTTTTCATCTTTTATTAATTCCCAAACGATAGCTAAAGCTTGAGCCGAGTTTAGATCATTATCAAGAACACTTAAAAATCGTTCATAATAATTTTGGTCAATTTGACCAGTCCCAGAATCTTGATTGGCTAAATCTTTGGCGTTTTGAATTAATTTATGCCAAGCAATCTCGGCTCCGGCTAAAGCGTCCCAAGTGAAATTTAATTCCGCCCGATAATGGACCCCTAATAAAAGATAACGAAAGGCTAGAGGTGAGAAGTCGCGCTGAATTAGATCTTTTAATAAATAAACATTAGCTAAAGATTTAGACATTTTTTTACTTTCCACCATCATAAAATTTACGTGGAGCCAAAATCGAACGTAATCTTTATCGCCAATCCCAAAAGCTTGAGCTCGTTCATTAGTATGATGGACGGGAATATGATCAATACCACCAGTATGGATATCAAAATTAGGACCGAGATATTTTAAGGCCATCGCTGAACATTCAATATGCCAACCGGGAAAACCTTGACCCCAAGGGGAAGGCCAAACTTGCTCTCGTTTATCGTCTGGGGCGACAAATTTCCACAAAGCAAAATCACTCGGATTTCTTTTTTCGGGATTAAGTTCAATTCGAGCGCTATTTTGTTGACCATTTAGATTCAATTCGGCTAATTCGGCATAGGCGGGGTATTTAGTGGTATCAAAGTATAAACCATCACTGGTTTGATAAGTAAAACCATTTTGTTCGAGTTGTTTAATTTGGTCGATCATTTCTGGTAGGTGATCAGTCGCTCTGGGAAATTCATAATTAGATAAGTCAAAGCCTAAGAGTTTTAAATCGTCCCAAAAAGCTTCGGTATAAAAAGTAGCAACAGTTTGAGGACTTTTACCTTCTTTTCGAGCGCTAGCTTCGATTTTATCCTCACCTTCGTCTTGGTCGCTGGCTAGATGGCCAACGTCGGTAATATTGATTAAATGTTTGACGGTCCAACCTTTAGCCCGCAGAGTTCGATTTAGGAGATCGGCAAAAACATAGGCTCGAAGATTACCAAGATGAGCAAATTGGTAGACGGTTGGTCCACAAGTATAGATCCCCACTTTGTTATCTTTAAGAGGGTTAAAGGGAATTTTTTTCCGATCAAGAGTATTGTAGAACGTTAAAGCCATTTCTTAAACTTGATCCAGATAAAGGTGCTAAAAGCGGCTAAAGCCATAAGTGTGACAGCAATATAGAAACCATAAGGACTCTTAATGATTGGCATATTGGAATCAAGCCCACTCATCCCAAAGATAGTACCGATCAAAGTTGATGGTAAAAAGACCATGGCGATAATCGCAATCGCTTTCATGATGTTGTTAGTTTTAATCGAGAGCATTGATTCGTTGGTTTGGCGGAGTTCATTGAAAGTTTCTCGATGACTTTCGAGATAGTTCCAAGTTTTTTCATATTCACCAATTATTGCTCGGAGATAATAACCAAATTTTTCACCAAAGAAATCTCGGCCAGCGATATCTAGAGAAGATAAAACTTCTCGGTGATATTTGAGAGCCCATTTAAAATCAAGTAGTTGACGATTGATATTGGAAATTGTTTCTACCATTTCGGCTTCATGGCCAGTAAAAATCTTTTGTTCGACTCGTTTGAGACTATGATTGAGACTATCGAGACCAGGTTCTAATGATTGATAGAGTTGTTGGATTAAATAGAAGAAGACTAAACCGGCATGCAGTTCATTTTTCTTTTTATTTAAAGCGGAGTTAGATTCAAAAACTTTAGCAAATTCTTCTAACTCTTGAATCGGTTCATAATGAACCGTGATAAGAAAATTTTTACCCAAGACAAAATCGACTTCATAAGTTTCTTTTCGGTTTTCACCATTACCAAAAAAGTGACTTGATGGAAAATGAAGAATCAAATACATAAAGTCATCGTAAGGATCGACCTTAGAACGTTGACTCGGGATAACTAATTCGTGAACGACTAAAGGATGAACATCATAATTTTTAACCACTTCATCAAGCTCGGATCGACTAGGAGACTCCATATCGATCCAAGTGACGGTCTTATATTTAATTTGTCTGATCATTAAATTGATTATAGACTTATCATCGTTTGACCTCAAGTGGATAGTTTGAGATAATTGGTTTTAACCCCAAACCTATTTAAATGAAAATAAAACAATTCCTGGTGATTCTAAGTCTAGTTGTTATTTTTATAGTAACGGCTTTTTGTTCTGGCTTATATTTAGGTTACTCTAATCGGCCAGCTATCTTGCAAGTAGTGGGAATTAGTCATAAAGAAGATCCTACTATTGTGCCTACCGCTGATTTTATGCCTTTTTGGAAAGCTTGGACTATCTTGAATGAACGTTTTGTTGATACTCGAGCGACCAGTAGTCCCGAAGGACCAGCTAGTGATCAAGATAAAATTTATGGTGCTATTGCTGGCTTGACTGATTCTCTAGGGGATCCCTACACTGTTTTTATGCCACCAGAAAAAAAGACTCAATTCGAACAAGAGGTGAGTGGTAATTTTGGCGGAGTCGGAATGGAAGTGGGAATGAAAGATAATACTTTGACTGTGATTTCAGCGCTACCAGATTCTCCCGCTAAAAAAGCCGGGATTATGGCGGGGGATAAAATTATTAAAATTGAAGCCACCTCCACTCTTAACTTGAATATTGATCAAGCGATCCGTCTAATTCGGGGACCAAAGGGAACCAAGGTTCATCTGATAATGACGCGTTCGAAAGTTGATCAGCCGATTGAATTTATAATTACTCGTGATACGATCATCATCCCAACTGTTGATACTAAGAAAGAAAAAAATGGGGTCTTTGTTTTGAGTTTGTATAATTTTTCCGCTCAATCACCAAATCTATTTCGACCAGCTCTGCAAGAATTTATTAATTCTGGATCGGATAAATTAATTTTAGATTTGCGCGGTAATCCGGGTGGGTATTTGGAAGCCGCAGTCGATATCGCTTCTTGGTTTTTACCAGCGGGAAAAATAATCGTTCGGGAAGATCGGGGAAATGGTAAAATAGAAAATACTTATATCAGTAAAGGTTATGATATTTTTGCTCGTTTAAATCGACCAGTTAAGATGATAATTTTGGTGGATCAGGGTTCGGCTTCAGCGGCTGAGATTGTGGCTGGGGCTTTATCAGAAAATGGTGTAGCGATTTTAGTTGGCCAGAAAACTTTTGGTAAGGGTTCGGTCCAAGAATTGATTCCGGTTACCAGTGACACTTCTCTAAAAGTCACTATTGCTCATTGGTTGACTCCAAATGGTTTATCGATTTCGCATAATGGTTTAAATCCTAAGTATTCAGTCCCGATGACGATTGATGATTTGAAAGCCGGCCGTGATCCCCAACTAGATAAAGCGATCGAATTATTGCTAGCCAAGTAATTTTGCCCACCAAAATTTTGAGGGAGATTGAGCTTGAATTAATATCAGCTAAGTGTTAAAAATAGGGGACTATGAAAGTTGTTCTACTTCAAGATGTACCTAAATTAGGTAAACGTCACGAAATAAAAGACGTGGCTGATGGTTTTGCTCGAAACGTTTTACTACCTACGGGAAAAGTAACGCTGGCGACACCAGGGGCTATTGCTCGAGCAGAAGGGGAGAAAGCTAATAAAGTTAAACAAGATTTAGCGGAAACTCAAGCTTTTCAAGCTCTAGCTCAAACTCTTAAAGATAATCCACTGATTATTATTTTAAAGGCTAATAAAGACGGTCATCTTTTTGCCTCTTTACGAGCGGAAGATATTTTAAAAGAAGCCGAAGCTCGCGGTTTAGCCTTAAAAAAAGAGTGGTTGATTTTAAAGCAAGCGATAAAAACTTTAGGTGAACATCAACTGCTTTTACAAAAAGGGGATAGACGGACAACAATTACCCTCCGTCTTGAAGGTCTAAAATAATCTTTTAAGTTTTTCAAATAAAAAATCCTCATTATTGGTGAGGATTTTTTATTTGAGCTGATTATTTAAAATTAAATAACGTTGGCTTTTTTAACAATTTTGATTTTACCATTAAAACAATTTTTGCGGGCGTTAGTAAATTTAACCACTCCTTCTTTGATGGCGAAAAGAGTGTGATCTTTACCGACTGAAACATTAGTCCCAGCAATAATCTTGGTGCCCCGTTGGCGGACAATAATTGACCCCACTTTGGCGTTTTGACCGTCATGAAGTTTAGTCCCTAAATATTTAGGTAAGGAATCGCGGAGATTTTTAGCTGTTCCGCCAGCTTTACGATGAGCCATATTGCGTTATCAGAATTTT
>Ga0210050_1003645_pt1 | contig 13451 bp, 18 predicted proteins | sample CryGey132114_all_FD_185463 | JGI IMG/M metagenome (GOLD analysis project Ga0210050, IMG submission 185463) | Groundwater microbial communities from aquifer - Crystal Geyser CG22_combo_CG10-13_8/21/14_all (SPAdes) (version 2) | ecosystem: Environmental > Aquatic > Deep subsurface > Groundwater ...
ACAGTAAATCCTGAAAGAATTCCAATCATTAATGCAATAAAAAGGTCAATATTTATTTCAATTCTTTCGAGGGTGGACCAAATTTGATCCTACGCCCACACCGATAGTATAGGGGGCGTTAAGAGATGAAAAGAAAAACTTTGGAATTAGCTTGTTTAAATTGTGCAAACAAGTTCAGAATTGGGGATGTTCCCACCTACTTTTTGCTGAATCATTGGTTGGTAATTTGTGAGTTTATTTCTAATCATAGCTGAAAAATTAAGTCTCAAGAAAAGAAGCCCTTTATCAATTTTGGACTTAAATTGAAAATGTTTTAAACTCCTCAATACAATTTTAGGAAGTCCAAAAAATTCAGAGGCATTAAATACTTGAATTCCTACCAAAAACTGTTCAGTATCAAAATCTATAACCATATTTCCGATTTCAAGAGAAAAATCATACTCTCTCTCTTTCACTTTGAAAAAAAGTGTATCCCCTTGATAATCATAATCAAATTCGCCTTTTCCAAGGGCATTAAGATTTCTTTCTTTTTCCATTTTCAAATAAAATTTCTTGCTCCTTATTTAAGAAATAAAAGGTAACTATATAAAGTTTTTTAGTAGATAAATTTGTAATAATTCTAAGTTTTTTTCCGTTTTTATATTCATAAACTACATTGTAATTTCCGTTTGTTTCAACACCCACATCAAGAGGTTTTTCTTCCCATAAAACCTTCTTTAAAGTTTCCTCATTAAAGATTTTTCTTTGTTTTTGACTTAATCTGAACAAAGCATGTGCGTTTGCTTCAATATTTTCAAAACCATAATCCTTAACACAATTTAGGAAAGCGGAAATCTTGACTTTTTTTATAATTCTGTGTTCAATCTCCATTTATGTATATAAGGAACTTTCTTTTTAATCATTTCTTTTATGAATTTCAATTTAAAATTAGATAATCTCAATTACTCTCAAGAATAATGTGATAATTAAAAAAATTTCATTTTTCACACCCCGGGTTTATAAAAAAGTTATACATTTAGGGGAAGACTATTGATTACTTTCTTCCATGTTTAACTTTTCTTATGAGTATTGGAAGAAAAGATAAGAATAACCAAATTATTCCTATCCAGAGCATTATCTCAAAAAAAGAACCAGAACCTAAATTAGCCACAGCCCCGATTATGATTATAACTGGAAACCCCATCTAAAAAATTTCCTCGTAGCATAAAGATTTGGCTTAGGTCTTTCAACAATTTCAACCTGAATCGATTTTGCCATTATTTATTATAATAATTGATTATTTATAAAATGTGTTTTTTAAGTCTTCCTTAAAGAGTTTTTATCTTGTTTTCTATTTCATTAGAAATCTTTACTATTAATCTATTCCAGTCTTGGAGTCTTGAAAAGAAATAAATTTCCTTTTCCCTATCTTCAAGGATCTCCTTTATGCGATCTCCTTCTTTTATTGATTTCATTCCCCCAGTTTTTTTGTAAAAAGTAATCCAATCCCCATTAGCCATTCCTCCTCCATGAACATATCTATTTCTGGTTTTGTAAATCAAGTCCAATTCATTTTCCTCTTTTCCTGATAAAGAAATTTTCATATCATTTTTAATGAATTTTTTAATCTCTTTAATTCCCCTTATTTCTGATGTCTTTTCACCATATTTAATTTTTAGAGCTCTGTTAATTAAACTTTCAAATAAAGAAAAAAGTCTTATTAGGTTGTTCTCGGAATGATCTCCTGCGAGTTCATGAAGAACAGATAAAATCCTCTCTGCATTAAAGGGATAAACCTTCTTTTTTGTAAAAGGTAAATATGTTGAAATTTCATAGGGGGCTTTATTAAATCTGGTTATAAGATCCCAAAGGAATCCTTCTTCAAGTATAAGCCTATCTTCATTTTTATTTATTTTACCTGTTACTGATCGTATGTTTTGTAGTTTTGTGTTTAGATTTTCTTCAATCATTTTTATTATATTTTTCTTGCTTTGAAAATTCCGAATCTTTCCTATTTACAAAATTCATAATTAACTCTCTTGTAATGTTCTCTAATTTTAAATAAAGATCCTTTCTCTCATCAACACTTATTAAGACCCTGTTATGCTCCCATGCTGAGCGAGTTTCCCATGATTTTTTAATTTCCTCAAATTTTTCTTCCATCCCATAATCTTTAAATAAAGATTCCACTTTTTTGAGAGTTGATGATTTTCGGTCCTTCTTTTTGGATTTTTTAATTTTATATTCATTTGATAAGATGGTAAAAATTGTCCAAAAGTTCCTTATTCCATCCATCTGGGATGACATCTGATCAAAGTGATTTCTTAAATTTTCTTTAAAAATGGAAATGCATCTAAAAATATCTGGAAGGATTACTTTATCCTTTCCCGGATTTTCATAAAATTCTTTATTTCTCCATGCACCAACTTTACTTAATTTAGAGAGAAATATTATTTCATTTTGAGATGGATTAAAAGAATATTTTTCGTCTTTATCATTGTATCCATTTAGAAATTCATAATGTAACTTTCCAGTCGAAAATGAAAAACTTACAGATTCCGAGTTCCTTATGAAAATAGCCATTTTTATTCTTGAAGGAAAAAAGAAGATTAAAGCCATTCCCTTCAGGATGTAATCTAATTCGTCTTTAAACTCTTTGATGAATTCCTCCATTGTTCTATCTTTTTCGATATCTTTTATTGTCAGCAATGTAAGGGGATTCTTATAAGCCAGATCTTCCAAAACTTCCTGATTTTTAATTCTTATTTGATCAATCTTATTTTTCGGCAGTCTGTTATTGGATATTTTAATTATTTCTTCGAAGTTATTTTTTAAATCCTCTAACTTTTCATAGCTAAATGGCGTAAAAATCATTTCTTTATTCCAAGATTTTAAATTTAAAACAAGAGTTTTATCCAAAGGAAACCCTTCAACTAATGCGAAAACATCGAATTTGGCCATAAATTTTACAGCAATCACGCAATTTTAAACTTTTGTTTATAGAGAAAACTCCTTTGATAATTGCGTAAAATACTTAAAATATGCAATCTGTTCTTTTAGGATATGAATCAAAATAAAATAAAATATTGGGAAAAAAACCAAGAGTTAGATAAATTTAATTATCAAATCAATATAGACTCTATCAAAAACACCACTTTTTTCTTGGGATCTTTCTTTTTGCCTTTAATGGTAGCGGGAATCCTATTAATTGCAAACCAAAATTATGCATATGGGTTTACAATTTCCTTTTCATCTATTATGTTCTTTATCATTCTAAATAGTATTATGACTAATAAAAATGGGGTATGGAGAGATAACGCAAAAAGAGATTTTGCAATTAGAGATGTTATGTTAAGGATTTGGTATAAAGATGACAATAAAGAAAAAAATGGGAAGGTTAATACAGATCTTTTGGACCTCCAATTTGAAGAAATAAAAAAACGCTATCAAGTATCTTTATCAAAAAAAGATTTAGAGGACATTGCCGAATGCATAATAAATAAAAAAACTAACCCCAAAATCTCTTAAGCTGAAACAAACTATCTAAAATTTCTAAATAGAAAAGAAAAGTTTTTATTTTACATTTCAGAAGATTTTTTGATGATTGTTTTCCCATAATCTGTAATTAGAAATATTTTTCCCTTTTTTATCTCTGGGGTGAGACATTTAATCATCTTTTTATTTAAAAGTTCGGAAAGAGCCCGGCTTACATGGGCTTTATTTATTCCAATCTCTTTGCTTAATTTTGAAGGGATTTTCGGAACATTCAATCCATTTAACACTTTTTCTCGGTATGAGCTTGAGATTACAAAACTAACATCTTCCCATTTAGTTACCTTCTTCATCTATTAAAGTTACCAAAATACTTAAATAGGATATTTACCACATAGTTACCATTAGGAATAATATTTAATTTTCAATAAAAATGGCTAAAAAGAAAAATAACAATCTTTGGTATATTATTGGAGGTGTTGTTATTGTCGTTTTAGTCTTATGGATTATTCTTGCGAATACTGGTGGAGAAAAAGTTGTTTGCAATTCTCCTTATATTCAAGTCGGGCAATCTTGTTGTTTAGATCAGAATTATAATCAAATTTGTGATAATGAAGAAGTTAAGGAATCTCCTTACAAAAATTATGAGGTCAAATTGTATTTAGATAGAGGACAAGACAACATAAATAATTATCTTTCAAATCCTGAACAAATTCCCTCTTTTGGAAAAATGAGTAGTGTTTATTTGTATGGAAATACCACTGAGAATGGGGTGGAATATTTTTATGGACCTTATACAATGTATCTTTACTCGGATTATACTGAAGAAAGAATCTCTTGTGATATTGAGGAATATTATGATAATAAACTAAATCTTAAATTTAATATTGTCCTTTCATATGGGCCTTCCTTTACAAATATAGGTTATGAACAAATAAATACCCCTTCTAGAGTTAGATATGATTTAGATTGTAAGGGAATGGAAAGTGGTATTGAATATACTGACACATATAATTTTAATCTTATTAAATAAGAAAATGGCACGAAAATCCAAAAATAATGATTTCAAAAAATATCTTAAATTTATTCTTCCTATTGTTATTCTTATTCTTTTAGTTGTTTTATTTTTTAGTTATCCCTCAAACAATTCTTCTTCATCCACAACAAATTCCTCTAAAGATGGTTCAGAAAAATTTTCGTTTAGTTTGTTTGGTAACAATGATAATTCTTGTAAATATAATGATGGAGAAAATTGCTTAAACACTCAATCAAAATGCATTTGTAAAGGTGAGCAAATTTGTTCTCCAGATAGATCAAAATCAGATAATCTTGGTTGTTATACCCCTTTTTGTGGGGATGGTTATATCGATGATGGAGAAACGAGCGGAACCTGTTGTATTGATGCGGGTTGTTCAGGAAGTTTAATCTGTGATGCAAACTTGAATCAATGTGTTAAACCTCAATGTCCTTTTGATTGTTGTGTAAATGATGCACAATATCAAGACAAATTTTGTTTACAATATTATTCTTGTAATAGTCTACGAAATTCTTGCGAACCTGACGATAGTGATAATGATGCTTTTCCGGATTATTTAGAAATTCAAACAGGCACAGATAGATTTAATCCAGATACAGATGGCGATTCAGTTTTAGATGGCTATGATAATCATCCTCTTTTTAATTACCTTCCTAGAATTTATAATTTTGATTGGCGTTATGGTAAAGAATGGTTAATTTTTACAAAGAAATTTGAATTTGATCTAACTTTAAGTGAGGATATTGTGACTTCTTATGAAAAAATGCCTAAAATAAATTTAATTAGTAGGGATGATTCCCAGTTAAAAGAAGTTGCCCAGATAATGAATAATTTAGCAGATGCAGAAGGATATAACGATGCAGACAAATTAATGATGGTTATTGCTTTTTCTCGTTCTTTCAATTATGACTATACAAAATTAAATTTTAATAAACCCCTACCTGATTGGGCTAATTTCCCTATGGAAACTATAATTAAAAAAGAAGGGCTTTGTGCGGATAGTGCAGTTATGGCTGTTGCATTATTGAAGGAAATGGGTTATGATACAAAATATCTTGTCGGTCCTTGTTATGAACCAGACACTGGCTCTTGGCATGCAATTGTGGGGATTCCTTTTGTAGAAGGAATAACCTTAGATGGTTCTGAAAGATATTTAACTTACAATGGAAAGAAATATTATTATCTAGATGCAACTTCAAGAGATTATTCCGGAAATATTTTTTATTCAACGACTTCTAAGAATGACTTCGGAACAACTTATTGTCCTGCAAATAATTTTGTAGTAAGTGATGATTAATTAATTTAATTTTGTTCTAGAAAAAGGATCAACCCCAAAGCCCTTTAAACTTATTTTGTAAGTCTGTCGGGCTTATATGGGTGTAAATTGTCGTTGTATCAATTCTAGAATGGCCTAAGAGTTGTTGAATTTCCCTAAGATTCATTCCTTGATTTAAGTAAAATGTTGCTCCACTATGCCTTAAAGTATGAAAGTGAATTTTTCTACTTATGGTTTTTTCTGAAATTTTATTTATTGCATCTTGCAAAGCCCTAGTTTTTATTTTAATTGGAATGTGTTTTAAATCTCTGATTAAAGGCTTAGCAATTGGGACATAACGATCCTTTTTTCCTTTTCCTTGTCTAATGAAAATGTAACCTCTGTCTTTGTCTATATCTCTTTTTTCTAATTTCAAAACTTCCGAAATTCTTAAACAACATAAAAACCCTAATTTAAAGGCAAGTCTATGTTCTGGCTTTCTTGTTTTTTCCAAGAGTTTTTCAAATTCTTCAAGGGTAATAATCTTTGGTAATTTTCTTTGTGTTTTCATTTTGCTTAAATCTTTGAAATTTAACTTAAATTTATTTTGTATATCTTTAGTAAGGGCTCTTTATGTTTTTCCTTAAAGACACCCAAGTTTTCCATGAAGTCTTTTTTTTCCGGGGCTTTATTCGATTGCTTATTGACACTATATTCTTTATGTGCAGTAAGAGAATGCAGTATTTTATATCGTTTGACCGGATTGAAGGCTTAACATCTTTCCAGACATAATTGTAAATATCACAAAGTAAAGCCCGACCTTTCTCTTTTGTTTTGAGAGCCCGGACTATTGAGTTCATAATCTCTCTTTGTTTGGTTGTGATACAAATTGAACTTCCTTTCAAAAGGGTTATGTGTTTGTAAGCCATTTTAAAAATTGTCAGTTATGTCCTCAGACCCTTCAAAAGATTCTTCTTGATCTCTTTCTTGAGGAGTCTCTTCTCCTTGAACCTTAAGCCCAAAATAAAACTTATCCCGGGTTTTACTATAATTCAATAGAATATTCTTTGATTCCTCTCCTGATAAAAGATAATTCCTAATTCTTAACAAGACCTGAGTCAAAGTTTCATTTCCAAAAGTATTAACATACTTGCTCCCCCTTTCCCAATACTCTTTATTTGTTGCGATCTCTAAAAGGCTAAACTTTGTTTTGTTGTCAAAATCAAGTGAAGGCATGACCTCCTGAAACTTCCTTTGAAATTCTTCCATCTTAAGATAGTCCTCAAAACCCATCTTTATTTTTTCATAGAGTTGAGTTATAACATTAAGAATAACTTTGTTTTTTTCCGGGAGTTCTTTATTGAGTTCAAGCAAGAATTTCTTTTCAAGCTGTTTCTGATACTCTTCAAATTTTTCTTTAAGGGTTTTCTCATAATCTTGTAAAAGGATCTTTTGTTTTTCCTTGTTGTTATTAATCTCTTTCTTTATTGTTTCAGTTCTCTTTTGCTCTAACTCTTGAAGATTTGTTTTGAGGGTTTTCAAATCATTAAATAAACCTTTTGAGTTTTCAAATTCTTTTCTTGTTAAAAAGTCCTGATTAATGAGTTCATGCACCAAACCATTAAACCTTACAATATAACCCTGAGAATTTAAAATAAATAAATCCTCAGGGGTCACTGCAAAGGCTTTCTCGTTTCCAAAAAAATCTTTTATTAGGTGAGACATTTTTCTTTAATCCATGAACTCCATAAGGTCATCAGTTCCTTTAAAATCCCTGAAGACCCAGATGAGTTTTCGACCAAGTTCAAACTGTTCCTGAAATAAGTCCATTCCTTTTTGATCTTTGAACTTGAAAACAATCTCCTTTATTTTGTCATGTCTCCGCATTGAATAATCAAAATCTTTGAGTTCCATTCTTCGTGTTCCTCCTTTTTGCTTTTCTGAAAACTCTATCCCTTTCCGATTTTTGAATTCTTTTTCAAATGCTTTTTTTTCTTTGCCTTTTTTTAAACGATTTAAAAAATTAGATTTTTTCCAAGACTGCATATTGAAGGTAAGTAATGGATGAGTCATTTTGCTTTGACCTCGGGTTTAGTTTCAAAGGGGAGTGTCTTAAGTTTTATCATGCATAACTTACAGACCCTTATCTTTCCTAATCGGACAAAAGATAGAGAGTTCCAATAAGTCTGACAGATTGGACAGGGTTTAAATGTCATTTGAACTCCTCCCGTTTCCAATTCCCACTAACTAACTTTGTGCAATCTTCACAAAGAGGGATATTGTTTTTTGTGTGTGTAGCTGGTTTTGAACAGGATTCACAGGGTCCAAAACTTCCTGACGGAGAAAGTCCATTTAACCTTTGAACATTACTAACCCTACAAACACTACTTTTTCCCCTTTGAGATTCTTCTTTTTCTTTTTTATTTTGATTATTTTTATTAATTGTAGTGTTAGTAGTATTTGGGGTGTTTGGGGTGTTAGTAGCGTTTGTAGGGTATGAGTTGAGGTAAGATTTAAATCCCTTTATAGAAATTATTTTGTTTAAATTTTCTCGGTTAACCTCATAAAAAACATAACCCCCACTAACACTTTTTTTGAAAATTGAAACACCTTTCAAGATTTTTCCAACATAATGTGAAAATTTAAGTTTGTCAGATTTTGCTGTTCTTTCTGATTGAATAATTCTTGCTTGAAGAGATTCTGTTATTTCATTAACTTTTATTTTAAATGAGTCTTGCTCTTTTAAGGATTCATTAAGAAATTCAAAAATCATAAATTCCCAATTATCTGTAAGTTCTCTTATACTTTGTTGTTCATTAATTTGTAAAATTAAAGATAGAACTTCTTGGAAAGTTTCTTCTCCCATAATTTTTGCAATAGTTAAAACCGCCTCAACTCTTTCCAAATCTCTTGCACTTAATTCTTGAACTTCTAAATTTTCATAAACTTTTTGAACCTCTTTCCAATTTTGTAAAATTAAAATATGCAATTCATCTTTTGTTTTATTCCAAAAAGGGTCCTTTTCATTAATTTTTTTATCAACAATAAATTTTTTATCTGTTTTCAACATTTGGATTTTATTACAACGTGATTCTGTAACTTCTGGAAGTCCAATAATATTATTAATCACAAGGGGGGAATAACCATTATATGCGATTGGTTTATGATTTTTTCCATCAGCATTAACTTTTTTTCCACCTTTCTTATAATAAACTTCTATTATCTGCAAAATTTGAGGTTTTAATTCCTCCGAAACATTATCAAAATTATCAACGATGATTGTTCCTCCCGTGCTTTCAATCACTCTTTCAAAACTTGCTGGACTAATTGAAGAAGCAAAAAGAGAATTGAAACTTAATTTTTGATAAATTAAACTTTGTCTTGATTTTCCAGAACCAAAATCAGCTTGAAAATAAGTTCTCCCCTTTGAATTAAATAAAGGATAACAATAATTTGAGATAATATCACAAGCAACAAAAGAATGAACTCTTTTGTCTGGATGATGAACAAACTCTTCATTTTTATTTTTTATTTTTTCAAAAATTTCTTTAAAACTTTGTCTTTCAACCCGATCTTCTTTAAATTCTTTAATAGATTTATTACTCCATAAATTATCAACAACGTCATCAAAAAGTTCAAATCTATACTTTAATCCAAATTTGTCTTGAATTTCATCTTCGATTTTTATTCCTTCTTCAGTTTTTTCTTTCCATAAATAATAAATTGTTCCGTCATCTAAAATAACAATCGGGACTCTTTTATTTCCTGAATAAAGAATACTTCCAAAATAAAAATGTCCATTGTGTTCTCCGATAGCCATACTTTTGAAAGGTTTCTTTTCTTGAGAAAGCATTGAATCAATTCTGTGTTCTTTTATTGGATTTTCTTTAATTAAGTTCAGCGCTTTGTTATAAGTTAATTCTTTATATTGAGGTGGAGCCTCATTCCACTTGGAATAAGTTTTCATATAATTGAAAATATCTTCTTTAGTTTTTCCTTCCTTTATTAATTTTAAAACAACTTTAAACTCTTCACCACTTCGTGAACTATCTTTTGTTTTATTTTCTGGGGAAGTAATTGAATCTCTTAAGTAAGGTTCAAGAATTTCTTTTATTTCTTCAGATGAATATTCTTTTATGGGGATATCCTTTAAAATTTCATAAGTATTTCCGGTTGGATGAACACTTCCGGGCCCAACACATTGATAGTTTTTTGCTCTAAACTCCCCAATACCCTCTTTTAGAACATGGTTTGTATCATAACTTGATAAAATGTAAATGTGAACTCCTCTTTTACTTCCACTTTGAACTTGAAAAGTATCTTTGAATTTTTCTTTAAAGAATGGAACTAAGTCCTCTCTATCAATATCTAAAATCCTTAAATTTCCATAACCACCAATAACTCCATAATTAAATTTATGATTAAGAAGTTTAGAATCATCAAAAGAATATCCATTTTTTTCCCATTCTTTTTCAAAAGGTGCTTTACTTTGTTTTCTAATTAAACAGAATCTAAAGTTTGGGTTTTGAAGCTGCGTTGGAATCATTTTCCCCTCTCCTTAATTTTATTTATTTTATGAAAAGGGATAGTCAATACATTAGAACCGGATTTTATCTTAACATAATTTATCGACTCTTCAATAAGAATAAAAAAACCTTGGATAGTTGCCCCATCATCATTAACATAAGAGATCCAAACTTCCTTATTTCCCAAAACCCTATTTTCCATTTTAAGAGATTATCCAGAATTGGAAACCTCCATCTGCCCGACATCTCGATTTTCTGCATTTTTTAAAGGGGAAATTTGAGGAATTTTTGCTTTTTTTTGCCTAAGTGGGTATTTCTTAAGAAAACGCTTTAATTTCTTAATTTTATAGATTTTTATAGCACATTCAAGACAACCCCAAGATTCCTCCCCGGTTCGCCTGTTTATTACGTAATACAGGGTTTTATTAGGGCAAGTTTCACACTGGGTCGGATCATTCTCTCTTCCCCACTTTTTAAATTGAAACTTAGCCGTCATTTTTTACCTCGAATTTTATTTGATCGCAAAGTGCGATAAATTCTTGGCTTTTCCTTTCAAGCTCTTCGATTGTGGGGGTTTCAGTTTGATTTTCCATTCTGTTGCCTTTCCTCCAAAAGCTCGCTTATTGCCTCATCAAAAGATTTTAATCTAAACTTTACAAGAAACAACCTCAATTTGTGATGTGTTTCTTCTTTAATTTTAAGAGTTTTTCCCAATTCCATAATTTTACTATAGATAGTAAAATATATAAACCAATTATCCTTCTAAAGGTTAATGGCTAAATCATCAAAAGAACTTATTGAAATGGGTTGGAAGAGCACCGAGACAGAAACCGGAAACAAAATAGTTCTTGCTCTCTTTTCCGCATTTCCCGGAGGATTAACACAAGATGAAATAAGAAAAGAATTAATAAAAAGTAAATTAAAACCAAAAGAGGAAGAAAAAGATAAGAAAATAAAAGAGTTTGAATTAGGTCATTCTCGTTCTAAAGATTCTTTAAATAATATAGTCTCAAATTATATAAGGGCTTTTTTGGATTTAGGCTATTGCATTCCGATAGGAGAAAAAGAGAGAATAAGTAAATATCATAAAAATATAGAATATGGCCTTCAATTGAAATTCTTTTTTGATTATGCAAATGAGAAACTCCCTAAGGGGAAAAAATTTGTTTACCAATGGGGATTTGGAAAACATGTGAAAAAAGACTGGGGGGATGCTTTTTATTTAGATTGGGAGATGATAAGTGGTGTAAGAAAAATAATTTTGAAATATCCTCCTAAGAAGTTAATAAAAAAAATAAAATTATATTTGTTTGATGCTTATGTCTTACAAAATACTTATTTGAGGTTAGACAATAATACAAGGGAAAAAATAATGCTATTGGTAGGTTTAAATCCCAAAATTAGTGAAGAAATACAAAAATATTATCATGTTGACGAAAATAAAACAGAAGAATTGCTCAGAAAACAAATTTCTGGAGGATATATTTCTCCAGATTTGATAAAACAATCTAATCAAGAAAAGATGTATGAGTCTTGGGAAGAAAATATCAGATTTAGGAAAACATTGGAATTTGGTTTTAAAAAAGAAAAAAGTAGGAAGAAGTAAGATTTATTTAATCTTTCTTTTCAACTTTAATCTTAGTCTTCAAAGAAACCATCTTGCAATATTCATTTATGTTTGATCCAAGAGATTCAGCGTTTTCTTTATTCTCTCAAATTCTCCGTCTGTGACTTTGAATTTAATTTCATGCCTTTTCAATTTACCATCTATTAAAAACCCTTTTTCCATTGTTCCATCTTGATTAATGATTAAAACCTCTTCTTTATCCATTTTATTTATATTGGATTCCTCTTTTTATTTTTTGGAATCTGAAGTTCTAATGTGGGGATGCCCTGATCTAAAACTTGTTTTAAAAGCCTCTTTATTTTCTCGTTATCCTTTACCACTCTCTCAACTTCTTTTTCAAGTTTAGTCTTATCCTCTTCTAAAAGTAATTTTTCTTTTGAAATGTGGCCATCAAGCCCTAATCTTTTAGTATAATAGTTTATCATCTTAAAATCAGTCCATCCTCCTCTTTCTCGAAGTAGATCTAAACTTTGTCCTGTTTTTTGAAATAATTGTCTAAAGTGAATCGCTCCAGAGTGCCTTAAATCATATAAAGTAATTTTTTTATAGAGTTCTCCTCCCTCAGATTTTCTTTCATCAAAAATTTGTTTTGCAATTCTTTGCATTTCTTGATTGAATAATCCCGGACTAAAATCAAACAAATAATCTTCTGGTTTTTTCTCACTCTTTTTTATATAATCTAAAATAGGTTTTCCACAATAAACTAAATTAAATTTCCTTCCAAAAGTTTTAGAAATTTCATTTGGGATTTCAATCCAAACTTCTTCTCCCTTATGATATATGTTTTCAACCTTTAAAGAAAGTAATTCTGTTGGAGCTCTGATTATGGTATCAAAGCAAAACAAAAGAATTGTTTGAAAGTCCTCATTAAAATATTTCCTATACAAATCAAATTCTTCTTTAGTTAACCAAACAAAACTGCTTTCAGACCTTCCTTTATCTTCTATTGTGCTTAAATCTTCTGTAATGTCTGGAATTAAATTTCCTTTTTTCCTATTAAGACTCATCCACCAATGCCAAAATGCTTTGAATCTTTTTGCATAATCTACCGAATGAGTTTTATTCCACTTATGAAAGAAATCAATAATTTCTTTTTCTTTTACTTTTGAAATATCGTTTATTCCGGCTTGTTGGAGGAGTTTTAAAATTTGTTTAACTTTACTTCTTAATCTATTCAAAGTTTTTGGATCTCTTCCACCTTTTTTTGAAACTTTAGAAACATTAACCCCTTTTTCCATATCTTTTAGGTATTGAATAAATAATTTGGTATTTTCCTTTGTTAATCCTTCTTCAAGATAATCGTCGGTAAGTTCTGACTTCCAATTTTCAAAAAGATTTCCATGATTAAATAAATCTCTTTTCATGAACCAATAAGTAGGAGGGGGTATATAAAGTTTATTACGCCCCCTATACGCCCACACCGGGAGTCGAACCCGGGTTTCCAGCGCGACAGGCTAGTGTCATAACCGTTAGACCATGTGAGCCTATGAATGATTCTTGATACCAATTTTTATTTTTAAACCTTGTGATAAAGAA
>Ga0210050_1003648_pt1 | contig 13448 bp, 10 predicted proteins | sample CryGey132114_all_FD_185463 | JGI IMG/M metagenome (GOLD analysis project Ga0210050, IMG submission 185463) | Groundwater microbial communities from aquifer - Crystal Geyser CG22_combo_CG10-13_8/21/14_all (SPAdes) (version 2) | ecosystem: Environmental > Aquatic > Deep subsurface > Groundwater ...
ACGCCTTTTTGGTTGTAGACCAAAAGCGTTTGTTTATTTGTTTTTAATACTTCAGAAATTTTATTTTTAAGCGTGTCAGAAATAAGGGGAATTCCAGAATATTCTTCGCGAGCGCTTAGATTAATTATTTGTGCATCCGTACTTTGGCTAAAAATAATCAGTCTTTTTTCAAAGATATCAAGAAGCCTGGGAGTAAATCCTGTAAAAACTAATTTTGCCTGATGTTGATTTGCCAATAGTTCAGCTGCCAGCCGGGCGTCATATCTTGGATTGCGGTCCCAGTTTTTGTGATCAATTGATCCGGCGTCAATCACTAAGATCGCATCGATCTTTTTAGCCGGCAAAAGTGATCCCTGTCTGGTGCTGATTAAAATCTTGGTTTCGCCTGATTGCCAGGAACGAATTATCGCATTTCTATCGGCCGTAGTGCATTTTCCGTGCAGAACTGCTGTTTTGTATTTAAAGTCGATTAGTTTGTGGATAACTTTGGCATCACGCTCGTGTGGGGCTAAAATCAAAATTTGATTTTTAAATTGCTTAGTTAATGCATAAGCAAGCGTAAGAGCGCCTTCGATATTTGTTTGAAAAAAGAGTTGATTTTTATCTTTTAGTTCTGCCATTACTGCTGAAACCTGCTTGGCTGTTTGTTTGTCGATCATCAATTTTGGATAACTGATGTGGTTTTGTTTTACTTCATCTTTTTTATTTCTAAATCCAAACAAAGTCGTGTGTAGAACAGTAGAAGGTGATTGAGCAATGTTTGTAGCGATCGACTCTAGTCTTTTAATATCATCTGAATTTAAAAATTCAGGCTCAATAATAGAAATTATATTTTGAACTTTGTGAGTTGATTCTTTTCTTAAACCCCTAACAACTCCCAATACCTCACGATTTTTAAAAGATATTCTTACAACATCGCCAATATTAATTTTTAAGTCAGAAACCCCATAATCAAAAAAACTAAACCTCCTGGGAAGTCGTATTTGCGGAATCACCTCGGCTATCATATTCATCTTAAAACAAAGTTTGTAACCAAGTAACCAACACCAAAAGGTGCTTCATAACTTAAAATTTGAGGATTAACTGATATTCTTTCAAGCAATCCGAATAGTATCAAAAGGGGATTATAAATTGTTTGATGTGCGTTTTCAACAAGATTATCATTAAGATTAACCAGACCAACTGTATTTTTTTGAATGATAAGTTCTTGAATTTTTTTATCAAATTCTTCACCTTCTTTAAAATATCCGGCTGGCGCTTCGCTTGTTAGGGCGTGTGATAGGTCGCCACTGGCAATAATTGCAATGCGTTCGTTGCTTTCAAAAATAACATCTTTAAGTGCTTGGCCAAATTGAAAATGCGCTTTTGGACCCAGCTTTGAGTATGTGATTGGAATCAGTTTGACTTTTGGCAATCTTTCAGTCAGAAAATGAAGGGGAACTGCAGCCGAATAATCCAAGGCTTCATCGGTAGTTAAAGTTATTGGAATATTTTCTTTTCTTAAATATCTTTGCAGATGATCAACCAACATAATTTCCGGTCGCAATTTTTTATCAAAGCCAAGCTCCCCGAAAGTTCGTAAATCAAATTCGTATGGATCGCTTAGGTTAATGGAAAATGAAGCGTCATACATTGTTGGGTGTTGGGAAATTAAAAGGATTGTATCGGGGTGGGCGGCATAAAGATCATCAGCCAATTCTTTCATGGCGGTGGTGGTTAATTCCAAATGCTTAGCTTGATCTTTACTGATTGATTCAAGAAGCAGGGGGGAATGAGGAGTAAGGCCGGCAAATACAAGCATATATTTAGTGTCCAGGGTCTAGAAGCTAGTTTCTAGTCTCTTGTCACTGGTCTTTTAAAATTCTGTATTAATACTATCACCAATGCGGTGAAGATTTAAGGCTGTTTGGCTTACAGTTAAGATGTCGTCCCAGGACCAGCCAAAAGAGGTAAATACTTGCTCGCTGGCAATTGCTCTAATTTCACCTTCGGAAACTACATACACGGTTGGTGTGTCAGCTGATTTAACTAAATAACCGTCCGGGATTTTGATAGGTTCCGCTTCTTTGTATTGCTCAACTTCAACCGGCAGAGCTGATACTGCCTGAAGATTTGGATAGGCAAGTTTGGCAATTATGTCATCAAGGATTATATGTCTGTAACCATCCCGGACATAAAACAAAGCATTGTTGGTGGTAAGACGCAGTAGCTTGCCGGTAGGGTCTTGGGTTGAGTTTGTGACTGTGTCTCCAATTTCGAAAGCGGAAACATCGTCGCTTGTAATTTGAACCAGTTCGTCGTCGGCAAAGCCAATGGCATGAAAAACATCAGTTGATGCAAATGGACGAAGTGAGTCGTCAACTAAAAGATAGATTTGACCGCTTTCGTCTTGAAGTAAGGAATAGTTAGGGAAATTTATTGCTTGGCCGTCAGCGTAGTTGGCAAGCGTGTTTTCAGAAACCTCAATGATAAGATCGGGGTTAAAACGAGATAGCAGAGCGCTCCAGCTGTGGATTGGTCGTTTATAACCGTACTCAATTAAATACACGCCGTTTTGACCGGCAACTTTAAGGAGCGAGCCACTTGGATACTCGGTTTCAAACCAGCGGTTCCAAATTGTAACAAAGTTTTCGTTGCCGTGCAGGTGTGGCGTGTAAGCGTAAAGGGCAGCGGTGGCCGCGTTAGCTGGAGTAACAGTAGTGCCATCAATTTCAACCGGAATTCCGGGACCGTATTTTCCTTGGGTTGATCCGTCCTCTTCAATGTCTGCCAGATAGCCATCAATTAACTGAAGGGCAGTTGAATTTACTTGTTTTCCAAATCCAAGCCAGCGCTGAATTGAAGGATCTGATTTTGAACAAGAGTCGCAGACTCCATAGCCCATGGCCCAGTTTAGTTGATTTTCGCTAGGGTTATCGTCTTCAATCAAGCTTTGCTCTTTTTGCAACATCACCAAAAGTACTTTTGGGCTAATTCCAATATATTGAGCAGCATCCCAAATAATACTAACGGCGTATTTGCTGTCACCTTCCCAGTTTTCTGTTTTATAGTCGCCTAAATAGCCTCTGTTTAAGAAATGTTGGATTTGATTGAAATCCAGGGCAAAGGGATCGGTTAAATCCCAGTCAGAAATGAGATAATCAGGGTTATAGGCGTAGGAAAATGAGGGGGTTAAAAGGGTAAAAAGAGTTATAGGGGTAATAAGGGCAAAAAGGATGATAGGAGTTAAATGTGAAAAAAGAGAGCGGAGTGTCATAGGGTTTGATTATAACACGAAAGATAGTTAGAGATTAGACTAATAGAGCAGTAGATCTCAGGTTCTAAAGGTCTAAACCTTAATTTTCTATTGGTCTTTTATATCTAATATTAGCCATTAATCAAGCCCTAGCTCTTGACAAAAGTGTAAAAATATGCTATTATTCCAGCGTCAGAAAGATGAAGATTGAAAGAGAGAGCAAACTTCACAATTCAACAATTAGAGAGAGCCCGAGGTCTGGGTAAAAAGACCACATTTCCCCTCATGTAGGGGTCAACCCATGTGTTGACCTGTAACGGAGGGTGAAGTGAATAACGGATATTCGATTTCTCGCAAGTCAAATATCCGTTTTTCATTTTACATGGGTTTCACGCAACCGGGTCACCGCCAAAGCCCGAACGCGATACCTGGGCTGGTGGTAACCCGGTTGCCACGACAGTTCGTTCTGCACTGCAAGTTGATCACCATGCTTGATCGACTTACAGGGCAAAGCGAAGTCGCTGAGCCTAAATTCAACCCGATGGTTTAGAAACCCTCAAAACCATGGAGGCACCATGCGTGCCATCATCATCGTTGCTTGTTACGTCTTTTCCCCTTTTGCCGCGTTTTTCGTGGCCGGAGGCATGGCCTTCGCCGGCATGTAGTCGGCAAGGTCCGTCGGGTCGGCCAGAGTCTCATCTCTGCGCCGACCCGGTCCACCCAGTAGATAAAGTAATTTGTCTTTTGAGTGGACCTACAACCTGGAGGATGTATATGTTGGTTGCTCAAATTCTGGCAGCAGCGGGCCTGGTCCTTGTGGCCACGGTTTCGCTGCTGTCCTCGAGAGGTTGCGATTGGCCCGGCGTACGAGCTGGGTTCCTCATGGGCGTGAGCATCACATTGCTCACGGCTGATATCGTGTGTTTGGCTGAACGCTTGTTTCAGTGAACACACCTGGCCCGAATGAACACGAAACTTCATCTCGGGCCGTCATCTTGACTGATAACTGACTACTAACACCTAGTCACTTTATCAATCGAGATGACGAACCATAAAAAGTTCGTTGCACATTCTCTCTCAAGACGACATCTTCAGATGTCGTCGTAGGGAAGTAGAAAATAGCTTATTAGCTAACTAGCTTGTAGGCGAGACTACTTAATTACGACGACATCAATAAGAAGTCGAATGGAGAGATGATGGCGCGCCTGGTTCCGAGCAATCGGAATGGACGCTTTCACAGGATCTTAAAGCTTTTAGCTTATAGTTATTAGCTGTTAGGGAAATGCGAAAGCGTCCAAATCCGGGCGTGAGTGTACCACCGGCCAAATGGCCAAACCAAATGGAGGTCAGAAATGACCCGCATCCTCCGCGCCCTCGTGGCGATGTTCGTGATCCCCGTGGCCGCCATGGCCACGGGATGCGAAGAAGGCGGCGGATTTGCCGCCGAAGTCTGCGCCGCAATGGGCGGCGCAGGTGAGGAGTCGGCCGTGGCGGCCGAGCTCTGCCTCGCCGTCGGCGAGGAGGTCGGCCTCGGTTCCCCCCGCGGAGACGAGTGGGCGGTCATCACCGTCAGCTCGTTCTACGACGGGGTGCAGGACACTTCGGTGTCCTGCAACGTGGAGACGCCTACTGGCTCCAGTAACGGCGTCATCGCCGACTGGGCAACGGACGGAGGCTCCATGTTGGAGTTCTACGTCCCCATCGACGACGCGCGCGCCGTGATGGAGTGCACTGGTGCCATTCTGGTGGGAGGTGTCTGGCTCGACATCTTCTACGATGTCGAGCGCAGTGCCAATGCGGCCGCCGCCACCAGCGGTGTGTCCGTTGGTGGTGTGCCAGTCTACTGGCACGAGGGGACTGACGGTGTCCTTGACATCGACGGTACCCGCTACTAGTCCCACCCACCACGCGAAACCGACCCGCTAGCAATTCTGCAAGGTATGCTCTCACGAGCAAACTCCTTAAAGAAAAGCTAGCGGGCGGTATCTTTTTTTACTTAGCTTTTGGAAATGAAAATTGTTAAATTAAGTAACACTTGAATTGAATCGAATAGAAATAAGGATTATAGATACAAATGAGGCAATATATATCAAATTCTCTTTGCAGAACAATTAAAGATAAGCAGTTACACTTTTAGCGCGATCGCTGGTTAAGTGTAACTCAAGGGAGAGATGTTATTTTTATAAAATGATTTCAAATATAATCATTTACGCAATTATAAACCATATAATTACTGTTTACTGCGAATTTCATTGATTACATTTTTGATGCGATCGCATGTAAAATGTAATCGTATGGAAAATCAAAAAAATAAAGTTTCGAGGACGGCTCAAGTTTTAGTTGATCTTTTTAATGATGTTGATTTCTTTTTAGCCAACGGCCGTCAATATGGACAATGCGGCCGAAGTTTAGAGGAAATGCGCGAAATTAAAAACGCAGTCGAGCGCAGAGAAAGGAATCATGCTATTTACCGCGCCAAGCAACAAAAGTTAATTAAAACTCAAAAAGAAGGAGACAAGATTTATCAATACTTAACAAAGAAAGGGGCGGTTTCTCTTTTAAAATCAAAAATAATACTAGAAAAACAAACTTTGCCAGAAGGTGAAATTTGTTTTGTTATTTTTGATATTCCAGAAGATATTAAGCATGTCCGGGATACATTTAGAAAACTTCTGAAAGATATTGGATTCCGTATGACCCAACGCAGTGTATGGGAAGGAGATTTAGATATTGTTGATGATCTACGGTCCTTGGTTGATATCATGAATGCGCAAAAATATATTAGAGTTTACCACGCACTTGATATTAGATAGATTACACTTTTGCGGTGATTGTGGGATATGTGAAATTAAGGAAAATAGAATCGATATTCCATTTTAGATAAAAAGAAAAACCCCACCGGCTGACATTGCATGAGTATGGTCACGGATGTCGGTTTGGGTTGAAGTCACCCGGTGGGGCTAACGGGGGCACGGCCTGGCAGTATTGAGCCAGAGGAGTCCAGGGGCCAGCTTTTTTAGCCAGACCGTGCCAGACGAAAAGATGGAGCGTGCGGGCGAAGAGCTTTTTTGCTTGGGGAAGTAGACCTTATGGTAAGACTCCTCGCCCGCACGCAGGGCAACAGCTGTTTTGGAGATCTCTCCCCTTGTATGCGAATACTAAGCAGCTGTTGGTCACATCAGCCAACGGGCAAGTAAGCGTGGTGTACTGTGTCGCACAGGGCCTGTGTCGTACGGCCACACGGTGCGACTGCTGGTTGCCGTCAACTGGGGGCGGGCGACCAGTCGCTCACTCGCACTCGGAAGGTGAAGTGACAATTCAACTGTATGTCATCAGCCTCAATTTTGTCAAATAAAAAAACAGCCGTATGTTTGGCTGTCTCTTTTGTCTACTTTATTTTGATTTCGATTTTGTCGTTTGGAACATCAATTGTAACTTTAGTTTCTTTGGATATTTCGCCGGAAACTATCATCATTGCCAGCGGATCAAGCAGCTCGGTTTGGATAATTCGCTTAAGCGGCCGGGCGCCATATTTAGGATCAAATCCTTTTTTAGCTAAATATTTTTGAGCCTTAATTAAGACCTTAAGATCAATATTTTTTTGAGCTTTTAATCTCTTGGCGACTTGCTCTAATTGCAAGCCGACTATCTCACTAATATTCTCTTCGTTTAAAGCGTGGAAAAATATTGTGTCGTCAATCCTGTTTAAAAACTCCGGTTTAAATTGCTCTTTTAGCAGTTTCATTACCCTGTCTTTAACACCGTCTGTTTTCTGCTCAGAATTACCAAAACCGATTTCGTTTCCAGAATTTAGGATAATGTCAGAGCCAACATTAGAGGTTAGAATAATCACTGTATTTTTGAAGTTTACTTTTCGTCCTTTGGCGTCAGTTAAATGACCGTCGTCAAGAACTTGGAGTAGCATGTTAAATACATCAGGATGGGCCTTTTCAATTTCATCAAAAAGTACAACAGAGTATGGACGGCGTCTGATTTTTTCGGTTAATTGACCGGCTTCGTCGTGGCCAATATATCCCGGAGGAGACCCAATCATTTTGCTAACACTGTGTTTTTCCATGTACTCGGACATATCAACTCGAACTAGCGACTCCTCGTCGTTGAACATAAATTCGGCCAGGGCTTTGGCAAGCTCCGTTTTACCAACCCCGGTTGGGCCCAAGAATATAAATGATCCAATCGGTCGCCTTTCTTCCGATATTCCGGCTCTTGACCGACGCAGGGCATTACTGACTGCACCAATGGCTTCGTCTTGGCCAACAATGCGCTCCTTTAGATTATTTTCCATGTGAGCCAACTTTTGCATTTCGCTCTGCAACATTTTAGAAACCGGCACACTTGTCCATCTTGAAACAATTGTCGCAATTTCTTCCTCACCAATTTCTTCTTTAAGAAGCCCGCGTTCTTGTTGAAATTTTCGTAATTCTTCTTGTGATTTTTTAAGTTCGTCACGCTTACTTGGAATGTTGGCGTAACGAAGTTCGGCTACTTTTTGCAGATTACCTTTGCGTTCTTCAATTTCTGATTCATTCATCAGTTTGTCTATTTCGTCTTTTAGATCACGAATTTTTTGAATGATATCTTTTTCATTTTTCCAACGCAGCTCAAGCTCGCTTGATTTTTCTTTTAAATCAGCAATTGATTTTTCAATTTCTTTTAGACGATTTTTTGAAGATTTATCAGTTTCTTTGAGTAGTGATTGTCGTTCAATCTCCAAGCGCATTTCTTCGCGTTTTAACTTATCTAGTTCTTCGGGCATGGAGTCAATCTGCATGCGCAAAGCCGAGGCCGCTTCGTCTATCAAATCGATTGATTTGTCAGGCTGAAACCTATCTGTAATATAGCGGGCTGAAAGTTCGACGGCTGAAACAATGGCTGCATCAGAAATTCTAACTCCATGGTGGATTTCGTACTTTTCTTTAATACCGCGCAAAATAGCAATTGTATCGGTAATTGAGGGCTCCTCCACGATCACTGGTTGAAAACGACGCTCGAGAGCCGCGTCTTTTTCAATATATTTTTGATATTCTTTTAAGGTTGTCGCACCAATAACACGCATTTCTCCTCGTGCTAGCGCCGGCTTAAGCAAGTTAGAAGCGTCCATTGGCGACTCATCGCCTTTACCGGCTCCGACCAAATTGTGAAGCTCGTCAATAAACAAAATCATTTTGCCATCAGACTGCTCAATTTCGCGCACGACCGCTTTTAATCTTTCTTCAAACTCACCGCGAAATTTTGTTCCAGCGACAAGCGCTCCTAAATCGAGCGAAATAATTTCTTTGTTTTTTAAAGTTTCAGGAACATCACCAGCCACAATTCTTTGTGCCAGTCCTTCTGAAATTGCAGTTTTTCCAACTCCAGCTTCACCAACTAAAACAGGATTGTTTTTTGTTCTACGAAGTAAAACCTGCATTACTCGCCTAATTTCTTCGTCACGACCAATCACGGGATCCAGTTTTCCCAGACGGGCGCGTTCGGTAAGATTTAAACTATATTTTTCAAGTGCTTGAAATTTTGTTTCTGGGTCATCTGTGTCTACCTTTTGATTACCACGAACTACTTTTAAGGCTTCGAGTAAATCCTCAGCATCAACTCCGTGGACTGACAAGAATTTTTCAATTTGCTTGTTTTTCATGAGCCCCAACAAAAGATGTTCAGTTGAAATATATTCATCACCAAAATCTTTTGCCAACTTTAAGGCAGCTTGAAGGGCTTTGGCAAGGGAAGGGGAGAGTAAAACTTGACCCATACCTCCTTGGCTAATTCCAAATGATTTTGGTAAGGATTCTAGGATTTGTTGAATTTTATCGCGTAAGCCATCAATGTCAACCTGCATTTTTTCAAAAAGGGTGACTACGATTCCATCGTCTTGATTAGCAAGACTGGCAAGCAAATGAATTGGTTCCACTGCTTGTTGACCATTTTCGTTGGCCAGCATTTGAGCGACATGAATAGCTTCTTGAGATTTTGATGTAAAATTATTTGGCATCATAGCCGATATATATTACCAAATTAGCACTCTGAAGTATAGACTGCTAATTTGTGAAAGTCAAGATATTAAAGTAGAATAATAGCACTATGAATATCAAAAAAGCCATTTTGCTAATAATTACAGTCCTTCTTTTCCATGCCCTGGGGCTTGTTTGGGGATATGAAATGTTTGATTGGTATGATATTCCAATGCATATTGGTGGCGGATTGGCAATGGGCGCACTGGGGCTGGCAATATGGAATGAGGGAATAGAAGATATCAAGTTTAAAGGATCATTAAAAAAACACATTAAGTGGTGGCTTATTCCGTTTGTGGTTTTGGGCTTTGTTTCTTTTATTGGAATTCTTTGGGAACTGCATGAGTATATTTTCGATCAACTTTTTCCAATTCAGATTGGTGATTTTACTAGTTGGAGACAGCCAGATTTAACAGATACGATGATGGATCTACTAAATGATTTAATCGGAGGCGTTGCATCCTTAATTATTTGGAAGAATAAATGATATGCAGACCCATCGACTATTTGATGTATCAATCGATGACATTGATAGCAAAGAGCTCAATCAAAAACTTGAGACATGGGTTTTAAGTGGAAATCATATAATTTTTACACCAAACGCTGAAATGCTTTTGCTGGCAAACAAAGCTCCATGGTTTAAAAAAGTTTTATCAAAATCTGATTTATCAATTCCAGATTCGGTTTCAATCAGATACGCGGTGGCGGCGTTAACCGAGGACAAATTAAAAAATAGACACACCGGCGTTGATACTTTACAAAAAATTATTAAAATCTGTCAGCAGAAAAAAAGAAAAATAATATTGCTTGGCGGAGTTTCAAAAATTGCAAAAAAAGCAATTGAAAATCTGAAAATAGATTACCCGGGGCTTGATATTGAGATGATTGAGACCGGATATGTATCAGTAGATAAAACAGGGAATACTCAAATAGCAAAAGATGTTATTGATAAAATCAATTTGCTAAAGCCTTCGGTCTTAGCAGTTGCTCTTGGTCATGGTAAACAGGAATCGCTTATTGTAAAACATATGCAATATATGGATTTCATAAATGTTGCCATTGGCGTTGGTGGGGCGATTGATATGATTGCCGGTGAAAAGCGAAGGGCGCCAAAACCACTGCGCCAAATGGGACTGGAGTGGTTTTGGCGCGTATTGATTGAGCCAGCTCGAGTTGGTAGAATAGCAAGAGCAGTCATCGTATTTCCATTTGTTGTGGCCTGTGAGGCTATAAAACAGAAAAGATTTTATAGAGCAATTGTTCGAGTAATACCAGAAGTATTTAAACAATTATTTTCAAATAAGCAAATATGAAACCAGCTAGAACAAGAATTGCACCGAGTCCAACCGGTTACATGCATGTCGGAACATTGCGCACAGCCTTATTTAGTTATTTTTTAGCACATCAAACCGGTGGGCAGTTTATTTTACGCATCGAAGACACAGATAGAACAAGGTTTGTTGAAGGCGCCACTGAAAGTTTAATTAAGACTTTTAAAGATTTAGGAATTGAGTTTGATGAAGGCCCTTTTGTCCAGTCTGAAAGATTGACAGAATACAAAATTCACGCTGACAGACTTTTGGCAGACAGCAACGCTTATTATTGTTTTTGTTCGCGTGACCGATTAGAGGAAATGCGCAAGCAACAACAAGAAACAAAGCAAACGCCAAAGTATGACCGAGCTTGTTTAAAATTAACATCAGATGAGATTCAGAAGAAATTAGATTCCGGTGAAAATCATGTAATTAGAATGAAGATTCCAGAGGGGGAAACAATTGTAAAAGATTTAGTCCGAGGAAATGTAAAATTTAATCACAGCGATATCGATGACCAGGTGATTGTAAAATCTGACGGCTATCCAACTTATCATTTAGCTGTAGTTGTTGATGATTTTTTGATGAATATCACCCATGTTATTCGCGGGGAAGAGTGGCTACCGTCAACGCCAAAGCATATTATTTTGCAAAAGATGTTTGATTTTGATATTCCCCAATTCGCTCATGTGCCACTTCTTTTAAATCCTGATAAAACAAAGTTATCAAAACGACAAGGTGATGTAGCAGTTGAAGATTATCTAAAGAAAGGATATCTACCTCAGGCTCTTATAAACTTCATTTCAACTCTTGGCTATAATCCAACGGGGGACAGGGAAGTTTATACCATGCAGGAGCTGATAGATCTTTTTGACATCACTAAAGTAAAAAGTAGTGGAGCGGTCATGAATATAGAAAAGTTAGATTGGATGAACAATCATTATATTAAAGAATTATCCGATGAAGAATTGTTTGTGATGGCGAAACCATTTTTAAGCATGGAAATTGATAAAACAATACAAAAGGCATTACTTATTGAACGCGAAAGAGTTAATCGACTTGAAGAGCTTGAGGAAAAGATTACGCCATATTTGAAAGCTACAAGTTATGCGAAAGAATCATTGATTTGGAAAAAAGCTGATGCCCTTGATGCAAAAAAGAATTTAGAAGGAGTGCTCGGAGTTATTGAAAATCTAAACGATCCAGATTTTGATAAAATAGAAACACTAGAAGGGGAGGTAAAAAAATATATTGAACGCGAAGGATTGCAAAACGGAAATGTACTTTGGCCACTACGAGTAGCACTATCGGGTCAAGAAAAATCTGCCAGCCCGTTTGAGCTTTTATGGGTTTTTGGACGTGAACAGGGGATAGAGCGTATTAAAAAAGCAATTTCTTTGTTATAATTAAATTAATGAAAATCAGAAGTAAAATAGCTTGTTTAATGCTTCTGTGCATTTTAGGGTCGCTCTTTGGCGATAATAATTTTAGTTTGGCACAACAGGCTGGTGACATAAACGAACTTCAAGATCAGATTGATGTTAAAAAAGCTCAAATCGATCAAATAAACGATAAGATAGATGAGTATCGAACCAGAATAAATCAATATTCAAATCAAGCGGCTAGCTTGATGGGTGATGTTGAAATGATTGAAAATCAAATCGCGCTAGCACAGCTCGATATTCAATCTACCGAAATTGAGATTGAATCTCAACAGATGGAAGTTCAATTATTAGAGCAAGCTATAGAAGAACAAGAAAGCAAAATAGTGCGGCAAAGAGAAATTTTGGAAAACATGATTTTTGAATTAAATAAAAACGATGGCATTGGTTTTGTTGAAGTTTTATTTGGCGCCGGGGACTTTAACGAATTGTTTATGGCAGTAAAGGATTTGGAGACTGTAAACGCTGATTTGCAAAATGCGCTTAATGAAACAAAAGCCACAAAAGAAAGTTTGGGCGCCGACAAAATTGAACAAGAAGAAAAGCTAGAGAACCTAGTCGCTTTGCAAGAGTCGCTCAAAAATCAAATTGAGCAAATGGAACATCAAGTTGGAGCTAAATCGGTTCTGATCGCACAGACGCAAGACTCAGAAAGTGAATATAGAGTTTTGATGAGCGAGTTGCGTCAAGAACAGCAATATATTTCAAATCAAATTAATACCTTGCAGTCCGAGATGTCAGGGAAACTTGATGACCTTGATGAGCTAGGGGACTCGACTTTAATAAGCTGGCCAACTCACGGAATTATCACAGCAATATTTCATGACCCAAGTTACCCATTCAGACACTTATTTGAACATGGTGGGCTTGATATTGCGGTTCCAACTGGTACGCCGATTGAGGCCGCAGCCCCAGGCTATGTTGCCTGGGCCCGAACCGGAGCATCTTACGGTAATTATGTAATGATAATTCACGCCAATGGCTACGCAACTCTTTATGCTCACTTGTCGAGCTTTAATGTTTCAGCTGACCAGTTTGTGTCCCGCGGGCAGGTGATAGGGTATTCGGGTAGCACCGGTCTTTCGACAGGGCCACATCTTCACTTTGAAGTGAGGGTAAATGGTATCCCGGTTAATCCGCAATCCTATCTAGTGGACTACTAAAAGTAGAGTGGGCGTTTTTCGTTTTACGACTCATGCAGGTGGGTACATGGGTAGGCGACAAAGTGGCTAGTGATTAGTGCTTAATGGCTCGATAGTCATTTAAAAAAAGGGAAATGTATAAAATCTGCCACCTGAAAACTGTTCTTTCTATGTAAGTTAAGCCATAATTCTGTCATGGTTGGTGTGTAACTAATAACTGCCACCAAATCTATGCCAAAATTGTTGTTTTGTCCGGCTTGCGGACACGGTCGTTCATGGTCGATCCGACG
>Ga0210050_1003653_pt1 | contig 13437 bp, 16 predicted proteins | sample CryGey132114_all_FD_185463 | JGI IMG/M metagenome (GOLD analysis project Ga0210050, IMG submission 185463) | Groundwater microbial communities from aquifer - Crystal Geyser CG22_combo_CG10-13_8/21/14_all (SPAdes) (version 2) | ecosystem: Environmental > Aquatic > Deep subsurface > Groundwater ...
CACAGCAAGGCACAGGGGCTTCTCAACAAGAAGCAACAACCCAAACTCAGCGCCAACCACAAGTATCTCCATCCCCATCTGGTAACCAGGTTCAAAACCAAAATCAGGTTAAAACTCAGAACAAAGGCGAAGAATCTCAATTGAAGATTCAAAATCAGGAAGAAGAAAAAGCCAAAGAAGGAACCGGATCAGGCGAAGGATTGGAAATCCGCAGCCAGACCGCTCTTGAGCACATGAGCGTTGTTGCTAAAGCAGTGCAGGTACTTTTGCAAGCCAGAACTAGCGGCGGAATCGGCCAACAGGTACGCGAGATTGCCCAGCAGCAGCAACAAGCCCAAACCCAAATCCAAGAGCAATTAAAAAAGATTGACTCAAGAGGACACTTTGTCAGGCTTTTGGTTGGCACTGATTATGGCGCGATTAAGAATTTGCAGACACAGCTTGGGCAAAATCAATTGAGGATTCGACAGCTTGAGCAATTGGAAAATCAGCTGACTAATCAGGCGGATAAAACCGCGGTGCAGGAGACGATTTGGTCTTTAAGCCAAGAAAACACCTCTTTACAGGACAAGATTGCCACCGAACAGCAAACCAGAAGTTTGTTTGGTTGGTTGGTCAGGCTGTTTGTAAAGTAACCTTTTTTAAAATATTGCTTAATTGTCAGGCAGATTCTCTTTTAGTGGAAAAAACTGGTTGGTTTAAAGCTTAAGTTTGTCCTCTTCCATTTTATACTTTCTTTTTGCTCTCTTGACAAAGATTTACCCGCAGAATATAATGAATATATATTCAATATCAAATTTGAAAGGAGGTGGACAATATGCCAGGATTTGATAAAACAGGACCAATGGGTGCGGGACTAATGACCGGTAGAGGTTTTGGGCCTTGTGGACTAGGTTTGGGTTGGCGTAGAAGATTTGGCGCTGGCCGTGGTTTAGGCCGTTATTTTGGTTGGAATTGGCCTCAGACCAAAGAAGACAAAAAAAAGGCCCTTACCGAATATAAAAAATCTTTAGAAGAAGAGCTTGAGGATGTTAAAAAAGAAGAGGAAGAGATAGATAAGGCTGAAAAGTGAAAATAGCTTTAAGCTCTTGCGGAGAAAATATTAACAGTAATTTGAGCGAAGTGTTTGGGCGATGCCCTTACTTTCTTATTGTGAAAATTGACGATAAAAAAATAAAGGGGTTTGAGGTAATAGAAAATACAAGCGTAAACCAAACAAGCGGGGCAGGAATTTCTACCGCCCAAATGGTCGCCGAAAGAAACGTGAGCGCAGTTGTAACGGGGACTATTGGTCCAAGAGCTTTGGCGGTATTAAAACAGTTCAATATTCAAATTTATAAGGGCGCCGGTTTTCTAAGTGAAGTCACCCAAAAATTTATAGAAGGAAAACTTGAAAAAATTCAATAAACAAATGATAAAAATAGTAATTCCAACCAATAATAACAATGGTTTAGATGATGACATAGCAGAACATTTTGGCAGATGTAATACTTATACTTTTCTTAACAAGAATGGTGAAGTGATGGAGATAATAGACAATATCAGTGAGCATATGGGCGGTATAGGTTTGCCGCCGGAGTTAATGAAAAAACACGGAGCAAATATTTTGCTTTGCAAAGACCTTGGACCAAGAGCACTAACTTTATGCAAAGAATTAGGAATAGAAATATATGTTTGCCAAGCTGAAAAAGTCAAAGAGATTTTTGAGATGTGGAAAAATAATAAAATTAAAAAAGCAAGTGCGGAAAATACCTGCGGACAGCATAAATTATGAAGATCGCAATTACAGGGGGTAAGGGTGGAGTTGGAAAATCAATGGTGGCGACTTCTTTGGCAGTAGAATTTGCCAGAAAAATTAAAACCATGCTCGTGGATGCAGACGCGGAATGCCCTAATGATCACCTTTTGCTTTCCATAAAAAGAAAAAAATATACAACCGTTTATCAGCCAATACCAAAATGGGATTTTGCCAAATGCACAAAATGCGGCAAATGCGCTTCGGTTTGTAAACAAAATGCCATTGTTTTTGTCAAAGGGAAATATCCGGCTTTTGTCCAAGATGCTTGTGTTGGCTGCAAAGCCTGTATTGTTGCTTGTCCGTTTGGAGCCATAACGGAAACTAAAAAAGAAATAGGCATAATTTATACCGGTAAGAATTATAATGTTAACTTGGTTTCGGGTGAGCTTAAATTGGGAGAACTTGCTTCCGGTGAAGTAGTAGCTGAAGTAAGAAAAATTTCCGACAAGATTAATGAAAAGGTTAAGGCGAAGACAATGATTATTGATTCTTCGCCGGGAATCGGTTGTCCAGTAATCGCTTCATTAGTCAGTACTGATTATATCGTGGCAGTGACCGAACCAACACCCTCTGCTCTTTTTGACTTAAAAAGAGTTTTGTATTTGGCCAATCATTTCAGAATTAAGCATGGAATTATTATCAATAAGTTTGATCTTTCAAAGGATTTTTGCCTAAAGATAGAAGAATTTGCTCAAGAGCAAGAAATTCCCATTCTTGGTAAAATTAATTATGGAAAGGACTTTCTTGATTCGACTATAAAGATGAAGCCGGTAACGGAAATAAATCACACGTACCGGCAATTATTCCAAAAAATTATTGACCAAATCGACCTTAAGAAAAAATGAAAGAAAAAATTGCCCTGCTTTCAGTTTTCGCCAATGTTGTTTTAGCCATAAGTAAGATTGTGGTGGGAACTGTCTCCCTCTCCAGTGCGATTTTGGCTGAAGGACTTCATTCTTTTACGGATGTTTTTGCCTCGGTGATTAGTTATCTGGGAATCAAAATTGCCAAGAAACCCGCTGATGAAAAGCATCCTTATGGTCATTATAAATTTGAGGTTTTGGCTGGTTTTTTAATTACTTTGATTCTGGCAGGAACAGGGATGGGGATTGTTTATGAAGCATATCAAAAATTTTTGAATCCATCGTCAACTAAACTTTCTTTTGCCGCTTTTGCCGTGATGCTTTTTTCAACTTTGGTTAATGAAGGGATGGCTCACCTGAAAATTCATTTTGGGAAGAAAGAGAATTCAGTCAGTCTTCTTTCTGACGGGGTTCATTCCCGCGTGGATGTTTTAGCTTCACTGGCGGTTTTTGTGGGCTTGTTTTTGACCGGATATTGGGTTTATACCGATGCCTTTTTGGCGTTTTTAATTGGACTTTATATTATTAAAGAATCGTTTTCTTTGGGCAAAGAAGCCACTGATTCTTTACTTGATGTTTCTGCTGGAGCGGAGATTGAAGAAAGGATAAGGTCAATTGCCAAAGAACAAAATATCGGCATTGATTCTTTGAAGACACAAAAAAAGGGCTCGGCAGTCACTGTCAATTTGGAAATAACTTTGCCTAAAAATTTGAGCGTTGAAGAGGCAACAAGAATTTCCGGTAATTTAAGGGAAAAACTGATGGAAAAAATTGACAATCTTTCTTATGTGTCTATTCAGATTGCTAGTCATGAGGTGGAAACCGGATTTTACAAACCTGCTTTTGGCCGGGGTTTTAGTTGGCAAAGAAAAGGCAAATTTAAAGGTCAGATTAAGGAAGCTGCCGGTAAGGGTCCGGGTGGTTGGTGTGTTTGTCCCAAGTGCGGTTATAAAGTTGTCCATCAACACGGGACCCCATGTTCTACTTTAAAATGCCCGAATTGTGACACTAACTTAGAAAGACAATGAAAACTCTTTTGGAGGTTAAAAACTTAACTGTTAATTTAGACGGGGAAAAGGTTTTAGAGAATTTATCCTTCAGTGTTTCGGAGGAAGAAATTTTGACAATTTTGGGCCCCAATGGCGCCGGCAAAAGTGTGCTCCTAAAAACACTTTTGGGACTTTTGCCTTATGAAGGAGAAATTCTTTGGCATCGAAAGCCAAAGATAGGTTATTTACCTCAAGGATTAAATCAGCTCAGCGTTAAAAATTATCCATTGACGGTGGCTGATTTTTTTGCCTTAAAAAACCCGGCCCCTTCTCTTGAAGAAATAACCAAGTTTTTACTGTTGGTAGGTTTGGAAAAAGACATTTTAGATAAAACGGCTGGCAATTTATCCAGCGGGCAATTTCAAAGAATGTTGGTCGCCTGGGTTTTGATTTCTCATCCCCAAATTATATTTTTTGATGAACCAACAACCGGAATAGATATTGGTGGAGGAGAAACAATTTACTCCCTTTTAAATACAATTTGGAAAAAAGAGAAATTAACCATGCTTCTTGTTACTCATGATTTAAGTATTGTCTATAAACATTCAACTAATGTTTTGTGCTTAACCCGTAAACGCCATTCTTGTTATGGGGCGCCAAAAGAAATATTAAACACGAAAATACTGGAGCAAGTTTTTGGTACAGAAATTAAAATTTATGAGCACAAGTAATTTATAGTATGATGCCATATCAACTTATTTTAACTTTAATCAGTGGAGTCTTTATTGGCGGAATCGCCGGCTATTTGGGAACGTTAATGCTTTCTAAAAAAATGTCGGTTGTTGCCGGACCCTTGGCTCACTTGGCTTTTCCCGGAGTCGCTTTGGCTTTAATTTTTGGATTTAACATCTCATTGGGGGTTTTCCCTTTTGTTCTCTTGGGGGCAATTCTTATTTGGCTTTTGGAGGGGAGAACAAAGTTGCCGCTGGAAAATTTAGCCGCCATTATTTTTGCCATAGGAGTTGGTACCGCTTTGCTTTTTTTGCCGATCGGGAAAGCAGAAGAAGCCTTGGTAGGCAGTATTGACAAAATCTCTCTTGGAGAAACAGCGCTGGTAATCTCTTTAAGTTTGTTGGTGTCTTTTGTCGTCGGTCGGTTGTATCAGAAAATGATGCTAATGAACGTTAATGAAGATTTGGCAATAACGGAAGGAGTAAAAGTACATAAATACAATTTGCTCTATTTATTAAGCATTGCCGTTGTTATTGGCCTGGGCGTTTATTTGGTTGGCGGGTTAATAACGGCTGCTTTAGTGGCGATTCCTGCGGCGACAGCAAAAAATATCAGCAAAAATTTACCTTCATATAAAATCTTGGCAACTTTTTTTGGAATAGTTTCTGCAGTTTTAGGGATCTTTATTGCTCGTTTTGTCCATCTTCCGACCGGTCCGATGGTCGTCGTTTCCAGCGCGGTATTGTTTTTGATTTCAGTTATTCTTATGAGAAAAACAATTTAATTTTAAACTATGCCCAGACCAAGAATCCCCCGCTGTCTGCGGTTCAACCCAGATGTTATTTACTTTAAGCCACAAGGTATCCCCTTGCGGATGCTTGAAGAAGTCGTGCTGAGAGCCGACGAGCTTGAAGCGCTGAAACTTTATGAGGTTGATTGTTTAGAACAAACTCAGGCTGCCGAGAAAATGAAGATTTCCCAGCCCACTTTTGCCAGAATTTTAGGCAGTGGTCAGAAAAAAGTGGCGGAGGCGATTATCAAAGGCAAAGCAATCAGGATAGAAAAGCGTTGAGAGTAAATCCCTCTTCAAAGTTTCTCCTTGACAAAGTTAGGAAGTGCTTGTATTATATGAACATGCGTTCATACAGTTGCTGTTCACGATTAAGCCAGCAAGAAAAAGAGATTGCCAGGCTGTCAAGTTTATTAAAGCTGGTTTCGGAAGAAAGTCGGTTAAAACTTTTGTGCATTCTCCGTAAGGGGGAACACTGCGTTTGCGAACTGATGGAACAAGTAGACCTTTCTCAAAGTCTTATTTCCCATCATCTCAAAGACCTAAAAGACGCCGGTGTGGTTATGGATGATAAACGTGGTTTGAAGGTGTACTACTCACTCACTGATAAAGGTAAGCACATTACTAATTTATTGTTTAGTATTCCCCAAAAGGAGGAGAAAAAATGAAAATTCAAGTTTTGGGTTCTGGGTGTCCTACTTGTAAAAAGTTATATGAATTGACCCAGCAGGCGGTGAAAGAGCTTAATCTCAACGAGGAGGTGGAGTATGTTACTGATATTTCAAAGATCATTGAAATGGGAGTAATGAGCAGCCCGGTTTTGGCACTTGACGGCAAGCCTGTTTTAGTGGGCCAGCTGCCAGAGGTTGAGAAAATAAAAAATCTTTTAGGGGAAGCAGGTAAATAACTATGAGTATTTTTCAGCCAATTCAATCCTTTGCTGATGCGGCTACCTACCGATGGTTTGGTTTAGGCAAGCAATCTTATTTGGGTAGCGCTGTCAACTTCTTTATTTACGACACGATTAAAATTGGTTTGCTCTTGATTGTCATTAACTACATTATGGCAATTACCCGTTACTACTTCCCGATGGAGAAAGTGCGGGACATGCTCACCAAACGGCGTTGGTTTGGACTGGATTACCTTTTTGCTGCTCTCTTGGGTGTAGTTACTCCTTTCTGTTCGTGTTCCTCAATACCGCTTTTTATCGGTTTTGTCGATGCCGGAATACCACTCGGAGTTACCTTTGCCTTTTTAATCAGTTCACCACTGGTTAACGAATCATCTCTTTATCTTTTTCCGGCGATGTTTGGGATGAAGGTTACGATAATTTACAACATAGTTGGTATGACTATTGCGATTTTAGGAGGAATGCTTATTCAGAAATTGGGTGTGGAAAAATATATCAAACCCGAACTTCTGAAGTTTAAATCCAGAAATCAAGTAGAAGCAGAAAATGGCGGCAATTCCTTAGTATGGAAAAAACTCATACCCTATTTTTGGAAGGATGGCATGGTAATAACAAAAACAGTTTTTCCCTATGTAATTTTAGGTGTAAGCATTGGAGCTCTTATCCACGGTTTTATTCCTGCATCTTTGGTTGCCAAATATTTGTCAAATAGGGCATGGTATGCAGTTCCAATAGCCACCATGCTTGGAGCTCCTCTTTATGCCAACTCCGTTAGTGTGATCCCTGTAATGGAGGCATTAGTAAGTAAAGGGGTTCCGCTCGGAACAGCACTTGCGTTTATGACCGCCATAGTAACTGTTTCCATACCCGAATCTATGATCTTAAAAAAAGTGATGAAATGGCAACTATTAGCCATGTTTTTTGGCATCACAATTGTTGGAATTATGATTATGGGCTATATATTTAATGCAATTTTATAATTTATAGATAAATATATGAACAAAAAAATCCTGCTCGTTTTATTTTTGATAGTCGCCATCAGTGAAAGTCAATTTGTTAATTATTTTGAGAAAAAATTAAATACGCTATTGGGCAAATCATCATGAACACAATTAATTATCTTATTGATACTTATTCTTTGCCTTAGGAACAGGGCTGCCGGTGATTATTTTTTCTTTTATTATTGCCTTTAGTATCCAAAAAATGAGTCAAGCGTTTGCCATTGTTTCTAAAATTGAAAAAATTACTAGGGTGATAGTCGCCTCAACTTTTTTGATGGTGGGACTATATTACACCCAATATCTTATTAAATTTATTATTTAAGGAAGGTTATGAACAAAGTTCCAGATTTTTCTAAGTGGCGTAGTTAATCCCAATCACTGTATAGCAACAGCTATTGAAATTGTCAAAAAGGAAGTATATGACGATAATACTAATGCCCTTGAGCTGTCGAAGGTGGCAGAAAGTTGTGGGATGGATACTTCCCATTGGTGTGCCGTTTTTGTATACCCCAGATGGAGAGTGTCTTATTGGCACGCCTGACATTTCCTATTATTGTTTCTGGTTTTCCCGGCAAAAGTTTATGCTGTTTGTCCTATCTGCACGGTGGCAGTAGGGGCGGGACTCGGTATCTCTCGCTGGCTCGGTATCGATGACAGCGTAACTGGTATCTGGATTGGAGGCTTAATCCTTTCAAGCGGATTGTGGCTGGCGGATTGGATTGGCAAGAAAGGCTGGAGAGTTCCTTACTAAGTGATGCAAGTTATGCTTATCTCATTACCAGTTAAAAAGGAGAAAAACTCGACCTTTCTTCAGACGAAGATCTTTCCATTGGTATTATGAACCTGATTTCAATTGATACTGTAAAGAATAAATAAAACTCCGCCTTGTGACAAAGCGGGCTTTTGAGAAAGCGCTCTTTAGAAGTAAAAGTGCCATCAAAAATTAGCTTATTCTCGGCCAAGCTCGCACTAACTATATCTTATCAAAACTATTCCAAATAATCCTGCAGTTTTTTCCTTCTTGAAGGGTGTTTTAATTTTCTTAAGGCTTTCGCTTCAATTTGCCTAATTCTCTCTCTGGTAACACCAAATTTCTTGCCTACTTCTTCTAGAGTCATTGGTTTTCCACCTTCAAGCCCAAACCGGTAAACCAGAACCCTAGCCTCCCTGGGAGATAAAGTTTCCAAAACTTCCTTGATATTGTCTTTTAAAAGCTGTTTGGAAGCGGTGTCGTAGGGAGAAGGCGCCGTATCGGCAATAAAATCTCCTAAAAGTGAATCTTCTTCATCTCCTACCGGCGCTTCCAAAGAAGTTGTCCCTTGAGAAATTTTTAAAACTTCTCTAACCTTAGTCGGAGAAATTTCCATAATTTTACCCACTTCTTCGGGAGTTGGATCGCGGCCCAATTCCTGCATTAATTTTCGGGAAGTGCGCATTACTTTATTAATGGTTTCCACCATGTGCACCGGTACCCGAATGGTTCTTGCCTGATCAGCAATTGCCCGAGTAATTGCCTGTCGAATCCACCAGGTCGCATAAGTCGAAAATTTAAAACCTCTCCGCCAATCATACTTTTCCCCCGCCCGAATGAGTCCCTGATTACCCTCTTGAATCAAATCAAGCAAAGTGAGTCCCCGACCGACATAACGCTTGGCAATGGAAACAACTAGACGCAAGTTTGATTCTGTCAGTTTTTTCTTTGCGGCAATTTCCCCTTTTTCAATTCTTTGAGCTAAATTAATTTCCTCGTCCGCGCTTAAAAGAGGAATCCGGCCGATTTCTCTTAAATACATCCTTACCGGGTCGGAAACTGAAGGCGCTTCTAAAGCAGTTAAAGCTTCAATTTCGCGGGCAAAATCCTTGGCTATTTTCTCGGTTTCCTTAATCTCTTCCTCAGAAATACTTTCAAAAATATCAATGCCGCTTTCAATGACTTTCTCGTAAAAATCGTCCAGTTCGTCCAAATATTCCTCGGCAAGGGGAAAAACCGCCAAGACCTCCTCCTGAGTAATAAAACCCTCTTTTTTCCCACGCTCCAAAAGTTTTTTAATCAGTTTTGGGTCCGGCGGCGAATCAGTACCAGTCATCGGCACTATTTTACTCTAAATAGAGGCAAAATTAAAGGTTTCCTTTTTCCAATTCAGAGAGCTTTTGGGTTAAAAGAAGAATTTTTTTCTTATCGCCGTCGGAAATCTCTTCCGATTCTTCCCCTTCTTTGGTACGGATTTTCTGCCATAACGTCTGCAAATCCTCTTTGGACTGTAAAATGGCGATTTGTGTTTTTGTTTTTTTGATTTCCTTCTCCACCCATTCGGAATCTTCAATTCTTTCGCCGAAATCCACCAGATAAAGTCGGTTAAAACTCTCCTGCAATTCGGCCGGCAAAGTTTTAAAGAAAAATTGCGAGGAAAATTTTTTGTTTTCCCGGCAGTAATTTTCAAGCGCACTCACTAATTTTATATTGACCGAGAATCGCAAAAAGGCTTTACTTTCTTCCTCCAAAAGAAAGTTCACTTTTTTGCTTTGCAAGACCAAGGCCAAGAAATACTCTTCTAAAATTTCTCTTCTGGGTCTAATCTCTTCCTTGGTAACTGGTACGGGGCTTGAGGATTTTGATGTCTGGTTTTTTTCAATCTGTAGAATGATTGACTCTTCATTAACATTTAGCCGACTGGCCAATTTTTTGATAAAAACATCTCTAACAATTTGGTCTTCAATTTTCGCCAAAATCGGGATCATTTCCTGGCCGATTTTCTTTTTTTCCTCCGGAGTTTGGCCGCGGAATCTCTTGAAAGCGGAATCAAGATAAAAATCATAAATATTTTCCGCTTTTTCGATTCTTTCTTTTAAATAATCCGGTTCTTTTTGGGCGGCTTCATCCGGATCTTTGTATTTTTCCAAAGTAACGACCTTTATATTAAAACCAATTTGGTCGGCAATTTCGATTCCCCGCCGGGAAGCCGCGTCTCCGGCACTATCGGCATCCAAAGACAAAATTAGATTGTCGGCATATCTTTTCAAAAGCCGGGCCTGCGGCTCGGTTAAAGCCGAGCCTTTAATCGCCACCACGTTTTTTATCCCGACTTGATAAGAGGAAATCGCGTCCAGTTCCCCTTCCACTACCACCGCTTTATTCTCTTTCTTGATATCTTCTTTGGTGATTTGCAAAGGGTACAATAGCTCGCTTTTGTGATAAAGAAGAGTTTCCGGAGTATTAACATACTTTGGCTCCTGCCTGCCGGCAGGCAGGTCTTTTGCCTCAGGGTCTAAAACCCGGCCGGCAAAACCAGTCACGTTGCCCCGATGATCCAAAAGCGGAAACATCAGCCGGTCACGGAAACGGTCATAGTAGTTAGCTGGTAGAGGTTGGGAGCTTTTAATAATCAAGCCGGATTGCTCTAAATCCTCAACTTTATAGCCTTTTTTACCGACTAGAAATTTTTGCAGTCCGTCCCACATCGCCGGGGCGTAACCGAGCTTAAAAGTGGCCAAAGACTCTTTGGTAATCCCCCGTTGCAGAATATAGCTTAAGGCTTTTTTACCGACTTGATGGTTCAAAAGCAGGTAGTGGAAAAATTCCGCGGCCAAATGGTTAATCTGAAAAAGTTTTTCTTTTTCCGATTCCGATTTGGTCGGTTGATAACTTTGCAGGGTGATACCGACCCTTTTGGCCAAAGTTCGCAAAGCTTCACCAAACTCCATTCGCTCCATTTCCATTAAAAAGCCATATATGTCCCCTCCACGAGAGCACCCAAAACAATGCCAAATCTGCCGCTCGGGAGAAACCATAAAAGAAGGGGTTTTTTCATCGTGGAATGGACAAAGCGCCTTAAAATTCCGGCCCGCTTTTTTCAAAGGCAAAAATTCAGAGATAAATTGAACCATATCAATTTTTGAGCGGATTTCTTCTATCTGATCCATCTTGCCCTGATTTTAACACACCAGCAAGGAAGAAGCGGAAAAATGACTGATCAGTTGGCTAATCAGAAAATTTCTCGGAGCAGACTATATCTTCTAGTTTTTTTCTTGCCTTGGGTCTCGGCTCATCTGCAGGAAAACCTAGAGGGAGTAGGGCAACAACTTTGTCTTCATCGGGAACCTGGAGAATTTTTTTGGCTTTTTTTTGGTCAAAAGCACCAATCCAACAGGTTCCCAATCCCTCCGAGGCGGCCACTAGGGTTAAATGGTCAATGGCAATGGTAACATCAACACTATAGGCAGGCACCTCATTACTCATCATGTGTTCTGGATCCAAAGAAACAGCGGCAATAACTATCGGAGAGCGAGCAATAAACTCTTGACTGGCCGCTTGAGCTAACTCCTTTTTCTTTTCTGGATTTTTGACCAGAACGAACTTATACGCTTGGGCATTATGCGCTGAAGGAGCTAATCTCACTGCCTCAAGAATTCTTTTTAAAATTCCGTCTGGAATCGGCTCTGGCTTATAGTTTCTAACGCTTCTTCTGACTTCTATTGCTTTATAAATATCCATCACTATTCCTATTTTACCATTTAGTTTGTGCCTTTATCTATTTCAATTATCAAAACCCTTCTGTCAAGAGAATTAACACCAGAAACCATAGTCAACTTTTTGACCTCCGGCAGTTCCGTCTCGCAGAAAAAACCCTCAAATTCCTTAATTTTCTCGTCCCCTCCGCTAACAATCATCACCCCTCCCTTCTCCAACGACGGCAAACAAGCATTAATTAATTCCTTTAACCGGAGGCCAGGCAAAACATGAAGAGCGATAATAAAACCATATTTCTGGCCGTCAAGACAACTTTTATAGTCATCCCAAACAACCCTCGTCTGACTGGAAAAATAACCCAACCTCCATCCCTCACGAAGACTGTTTTGGCTGATATCACAAGCAGTAACCTGAAAGCCATGTCTTTCTAGTTGAAAAACCTCTCTTCCTTTACCACAACCAATTGACAAAGACGTTCCTCCTCTTTGCCAAATTTCAAAGGGAAAATGGCCGACAAGATAATCAAAAAACTGATCAATGAGTTCTTCCCTAATTAGACAAAAATTCTTGCCTTCATTAACAATCGTTTCTTTGTTCACGGAAATTACATTAGGGAATTAAATAATGTCTACTTTTGTTAAAAACCTTTTTAGACCAAATTTTATTCAAGTCATCCTTCAACAAATTTCCCAAAGTCAAATCGCCAGTCTTTAAAGGAGTAGTAATCGAGCCATCAGAGTAAATATTAAAGTATGTTTTATAAAAATAATTATTAGGCGCCAAAAGGATGTTTAAGTTGGAATACTTTTTCTTAAGAATCGAACCAAGATGAGAGAACTCCTTATCGTCAATTTCAAATTTTGCTTTATTCTGTTTTCCAGAATATTTAGGCATAAATTGGAAGAGCTTCCAGAGAAGAATGTTGCTATATCTTGCAATAAAAGCGCCGATTTCTTCTACTTTCTCGTAATTTAGTTTGGTCACTAAGGTGTTTATTTTTACTGGAACTTTTTCTTTAGCTAATTCATCTAAAACACCAATTAATTTTTTAAAATAGTCCCTCCCGCGCATAAGATAAAGAGTTTCTTCATCTAAGCTATCCAAAGAAATCGAAATCTTGGCAACCTTATTTTTAATTTTATTGATTATTTTTTGGTTGAGCAAAAGGCCATTGGTGCTTAGAGTCACCTTAAATCCTAATTTGCGAGCATAGTCTAAGATTTCAAAAATGTTGGGGTGTAATAATGGCTCTCCGCCAGAAAAAGTAATCCTTTCAATACCAAACGATTTTAATTTTCGGAGAGCTTTTTTAACTTGAGTGAGAGTCAAATCCTTAGTATCACGCGGGGCAAAACAAAAATTGCACTTCAAATTGCATTTGATTGTTATATTCCAACAGACTTTAAAAGGCGGCTTTTGTTTCATGTAAATTTGCTTAAAATTTTACAAGTTTTTAATCAACCAATATTTGGCAATATTAGGCAAAATGTTCAACTTTTTGGCCTCTTTTATTTCTACCCACATCGGTTCGTAAAAATTCTCACTTGAATTTTTTTCTTTTTCTTCTCCGCTAAGTTTTGGTTCTTCTCCGGAAATCCAATCGCACAAGTAATAAAAATCAAACTGACCAAAGCTTTTATCGTGGGCCTTAAAAGCTAATTTTGGGTTAGAAGCTATGACAGCAGTTTCTTCTTCTATCTCCCTAATAACTACGTTTTTGGGGTTTTCACCCTGGCGCCTATGACCACCGGGAAAAACATAATATTCACGGCCTTGTTTGACACGATGAATCAGAAGCACTTTAGACCCCCTAACAACTATTCCCGCGTATCTCTCACCGGAAATTCTCAACTTCTCGTCATTATGATAATCTTGTTTGTTCATTT
>Ga0210050_1003656_pt1 | contig 13433 bp, 15 predicted proteins | sample CryGey132114_all_FD_185463 | JGI IMG/M metagenome (GOLD analysis project Ga0210050, IMG submission 185463) | Groundwater microbial communities from aquifer - Crystal Geyser CG22_combo_CG10-13_8/21/14_all (SPAdes) (version 2) | ecosystem: Environmental > Aquatic > Deep subsurface > Groundwater ...
TGTTGGTATTCTGTTTTCAAAAGAAGATTTGGGGAATTTTTTATGTGCCGAAAAGAAAAGAACATGATACAGGAAATTAAATTTAAGACGATGATGTGCAATCAATTAATTTTGAATTAAATTTTTTCAGTAGTTATCGGACAAATCTGTGATTTAACAAAGTTTAAAAAACAGTTATCTCTTAATTCTTTTATGGGGATGTAGCTCAGTGGGAGAGCACATGACTGAAGATCATGGTGTCGGGTGTTCGATTCACCCCATCCCCATTTTCAAAACATTTATAAAAAGCATTTCATTTCAATAATTATAAGAGAGTGTGACAATCTTTTCAAAAGGCAAAAAGATTGGACAAAAATAAAAGAGTATGGTAAATAAAAAAGCTTCAATGGATCCAATCAATTTAATTGTAGGAATTGTTATAATCTTTGGAGGAGTATTAGTAACTTTAAATTATGTTAACTTAGGATTATTAGTAACTGTCATAGGAACTTTATTTAAAGCAATTGAAGTTGTAATCAAAGGAGGAATAAAATAATGGTAAATTTATTAACCCCGAATGTAATTATAGGATTAATAATTATAATAATTAATTTAATTCCATTGATATTCAAAAAATATAAATTATTGTTAGCAACAGGATTATTGTCCCTATTACTCTTACTATTATTAATATTCATATAAAATGGCAAAAGCAAAAAAGAAATCGGTAAAGAAAACATCTAAGAAAAGAGTTTCTGTTAAAAAATCTCCTATTAGAAAAGCTCAAATTAAAAGAAATGCTGTTAGAACAAAACAGACTAGTTGGACTTGGTTTGTGCAAACTTTATTTTTAGTATTATTCCTTTATTCAGGATATTTACTTTGGACACAACCATGGACTCAAGGGATTTCTTTAATTGTTTTATTGTTATTGATTATCTTTGTTTCAAAGATTATTCGAAAACTTAAAAAAAGATGATGTTTCAAAGAAAAAGAGCAGCTATTGAATTAAGTATGACTACTATTATTGTTGTTGTACTTTCATTAACACTTTTAATTATGGGATTTGTTTTTGTAAGAAGTATTATGTGTGGAGCTATTGGATTTACCGAAGAAATAAATTCAAAAGTAAATAGAGAAATTCAACAATTATTTGAAACTTCTGGTGGAGATGTGGTTTGTATTGGTTCACAAGAATCAAAAACAATGATTCCAGGGCAAGATAATTTTATTTTCTGTTTAATTAATGCTAAACAGCAAGGAGAAGATTACACTATTAGATTAGCAGAACCAATTAAATCAGCAGACATAAGTTCCCGAGAAACAGCTACTTGGATTAAACCGGGAAATGATGTATGGACTGAAAAGAATTTCCCTCCGAATGATAAAACTCCTCGAAAAACAATTACAGTAAGTATTCCTGAAGAAGCATCTGAAGGAAATATAAGAATTAATATCGTTGCAACAAAATCTGGAACAACCGGCACTAGGGCACTTGAAGGTTCTAAGAATCTTGATTTCAGAGTTACAAGATCTGGAGTTGTAAGAAATATCCTCTGTTAGTAAAAAATAAAATGGCATTAACACCTATTGAAACAATTGCATTGATTTTTGCAGTAATTGGAATTGTTAAATTATTAGTTATTATAATTGATAGAAGAAGTTGGTTCCCAATTATTCGGGGAATTTATGGAAATCCTAAAATAAGTAGTGTAATTGTTTTCGTTTTAGTTCTAATTGTTTTTTATTATTTAATTAAAGAAATTACAATGGTTCAATTAATGGCGACAATTGGATTTGTTTCATTATTAATTGCACTTGCTTTCTTACAATGGAATAAAGAAGTTTTAACACTTAGTAAAAAAATACTCAAAGATAAATTATCTTTAGGGACTTTGATTTATTTGTTATTATGGCTAGTCTTAATGTTGTGGACTATTTATGAAATTGTTGTTTGATTAATTCTTAGAAAATTGTTGAATGATTAATTTTATAATATAATTGGTTAAACTTTTTAAGATAAAAGAGATTACCTTTATTGTGACAAATATTAGTATAGTTTAGTTGGATTTTTTAAAATTTCATTAATTCTTATTTTTAATTCTCTTTCTTTGTTATTCGATTCTTTCTTTGCTTTCAAAAACTTATTCTTCTGGTCCTCATAATCGTTCTCTCTTCCAATCCTTTTCCAAATTTCTTCCTTTGAAAATCCTTGTTTTTCTAAAACTGGAGTCAACGCACTTTCTTGAGCCATATCTATTTTATTTATTGTTGACTTTCTAAAATCTGGAGAGTAAATTTCAACTACTACCCCGTAAATTACAGGAGGACTTCCCTTTTTCTTAGCATAGAATTCTGACAATCTTGCTTTAGCATAAATGAGTGGCAAATTCCTCTTTTAACCACTGAGGAATCTTAATTCTATATACTTCTAAAACATTTTTTCTTATTGCATATTCATGTTCTCTAAAAGATTTACCAATGGGTTGCCCTTTTCTTATTTCTTCATTAATATTTCTAACATCAGTTGTCCAGTTATTTAGAAAAAAAGTTATAGCAAAAGTACGAGATATTCCCTTGCTGTCTACTAAGTGGGCAAGTCTTATTTTATCATCATGGACTAATACTTTGGAAGAAATTGAGCCATATTTTTCTTCTAACACATCAGTATGTAATCTATCGACTAATAGGAAATGTTCCATGCTTGATTCAAGAGAATATTATTTATAAATTACGCGTTATCTGTTAATTATCCTAGATAACCTGTGCTTGATGTTAATGTTGCTTTCGCAGATTTCAAATATTGCTCTTCCATTTTCTGATAAACATCCATTGTAGTTTTTGTAACACTTGGTCTAACTTTTTTCAATGCTTCATCAAAATGTTTTCTGGAAACCATTTTAATATTTATGTCTTCTCTTAAAGCTAGCATTGCTGATTCTCTCACAAGGTTTTCCAAATCTGCTCCGACGAACCCATCTGTTTTTTCAGCAATTTTATCTAAGTTTACATCTTTATCTAATGGAACTTTTGTCGTATGTATTTGAAGTACTTGCAATCTTCCTTCTTTTGAAGGTCCAGGGACTAATAAAATTCTGTCGAATCTTCCCGGTCTTAATAATGCAGTGTCCAACATATCAGGACGATTTGTCGCCGCGATTACTGTAATATTATGTAATTCTTCTAATCCGTCCATTTCTGCAAGCATCTGATTTAAAACTCTTTCAGTAACTTTTGTTCCTGCATCCATTCCTCTTTTAGAAGCTAACGCGTCTATTTCGTCGAAGAAAATAACACAAGGAGAAACTTGTCTTGCTCTTTCAAATATTTTTCTTACTCCTTCTTCCGATTTCCCGATCCACATTGATAATAAACTCGGACCTTTTACCTGAATGAAATTCGCTTCAGATTCTTTTGCAACTGCTTTTGCTAAAAGTGTTTTTCCTGTTCCCGGAGGACCATAAAGTAAAATTCCCCTCGGTGGAGTAATTCCTATTCTCTTGAAAGAATCAGGGTATTGCATTGGCCATTCAACTGCTTCTTTAAGTTCTTGTTTAACTTTATCTAAACCTCCAACTTGTTCCCAAGAAACATTTGGTGTTTCTACTAAAACTTCTCTCATCGCGCTTGGTCTAACAACTTTAAGTGCTTCTTGAAAATCTTTAGCGGTGATAACTAATTGTTTTAATAATTCATCTGGAATTGATTCTATATCTTCTTTTATTTCTAATTTAGGTAAAGTTCTTCGTAAAACAGACATCGCTGCTTCTTTAGCAAGTGAAGATAAATCTGCTCCGACGAATCCGTGAGTTATCGCTGCTAACTCGATTAAGTTTACGTCTTTAGTGAGAGGCATATTTCTTGTATGAATTTTTAAGATTGATAATCTTCCGTCTTTATCTGGAACATTTATGCTGACTTCACGGTCGAATCTTCCCGGACGTCTTAATGCAGGGTCTAAAGAATTTGGACGATTTGTCGCTCCGATAACTACAACTTTTCCTCGAGTTTTAAGACCGTCCATCATTGTTAATAATTGTGAGACTACTCGTCTTTCAACTTCTCCTTGAACATCTTCTCTTTTCGGAGCAATAGCATCTATTTCGTCGATAAAAATAATTGCCGGCGCTGATTTTTCTGCTTCAGCAAAAATGTCTCTTATTTTCTTTTCTGATTCTCCATAAAACTTTGACATAATTTCAGGGCCGTTAAGTAAAATAAAATTCGCGTCGCTTTCATTTGCAACTGCTTTTGCTAAAAGTGTTTTTCCTGTTCCCGGAGGACCATGAAGTAAAACTCCTTTCGGAGGTTCTACACCTAATCGCTCGAATATTTCTGGATGTTTTAATGGAAGTTCAATCATCTCTCTGATTTTTTTCATCTCTTCTTTAAGTCCACCAATATCTTCGTAATTAACATCAAATAATTTCTCTTCTGAAACTTCTACTGCTTTTGAGTTTACAACTACTTCTGTATTTTCAGTTATAACGACGGGCATTGCAGGATTTGTATTAATTATTAAAAATTTTAATTGTTGTAATCCTCCGAAACCCATGCCTCCAAAATTAGATGCGAAATTTCCTAAGATATCTCCGAAGACGTCTCCGAACTCTCCTAAATCTTCGCTTAACAAATCTTTACGTCTTTGCACTCCGCCTAAAACAACTATGTCTCCTTTCAAAACTGCTCTTCCTAAAAGTCCTCTACGAAATATTTCTGGATTGCCTTGGACAACAATGTTTTCTTGAACTGGAGCTACGGTAATTTTTTTCGCTTCTTTTATTTCTGTTCTTCTTAATTCAACTACTTCTCCTACTCCAGTTTTTGCATTTTTCCTGATTATTCCGTCGATTCTAATTATTCCCTCTCCAACATCTGCAGGGTAAGCTCTATCGACAATTGCAATTGACTCTCGTCCACCTTTAATAGAAACAACATCTCCTCTTCGCAGACCTAAGAGTTTCATAGTATCATAATCTATTCGAGCAATACCTTTATACGCATCATCTTGAGACGCTTCTGCTACTCTTAATTTAATAACTTTTTTTGGATTATCTTTCATCTTCTTCTTTCCTTATTTCGTCAAAAACCAACGATAATTTATTCATACTGTCGAAACTTAATCTTACCATATCATCAATTAATTTATTTTGCTCATTTATAAAATTGACTATTTCTTTTGGAATTGAGACGGTGTATGAATTTCCGACTATTCTCAGTTTAACATTGAATGCTTTATTTTTTAAATTTAGATAGTGTTGGTATTCTTGTTTGTCTTCTGGGTGAATTATTTTATTCTTGCATTTAAGACATTGTAAAGTTCGAAATGAAAACCCTTGTTTTACATATTTGATTTTTTGCATTTTTGTGTTGCAATCTTTACAAAGCACTGTGTTGTCAAATATATCTGTCATGAGTATGAACAGCTACGTTCCTTGAACGCAGCTGAGTGAAAGGGGGTTAAAAGGATACCAATAATCTTGGATAAGATTTGGTATACTTTTTATGTGTATACAAGATATGTATACTATATAAATCTTTCGGAAGATAAATTTTTACATACGGAAACGAGATAAAAATAATTTTAAAAATCAAAACAACATTTAAATACCAAATTCACTAAAAGAGTTTATGAAAAATAATAAAAGAGGATTTAATAGAGATATTAAAAAATTTTGGAATTTTTTATGGAATGATAATTCGCTGTTAAGTTGGTTTTTATTCTTAATAATTATCTTTGTATTTATTAAATTTATTTTTTTCCCGACGATATCTCTTATCTTTGGAACCTCTTTACCAATAGTTATTGTTGAATCTTGTAGTATGCATCATGGTCAAGAATTTGAATCTTGGTGGAATGAAAATGGTAATCTATACAAAGAATTTGATATTGAGAAAAATAATTTTGAAAACTTCCCGTTGAAAAATGGCTTTACTAAAGGAGATATATTTTTTGTGAGGGGTGTTGATAAAGAAGATGTTAAAATTGGCGATGTTATTATTTTTATAGATAGCCAATATAATAATCCAATTATTCATCGAGTTGTAGATTTAAGTCCGTTACAAACAAAAGGAGATAATAATCAGGGACAAATTCCTTTTGAAAAAAATATTGATGGAGATAGAATTATAGGAAAAGCAACTCAGGTAAAAATCCCTTATATCGGCTGGTTAAAATTAATTTTCTTTGAACCACTTAGACCTGAAAGCGAAAGAGGGATCTGTCATTAAATCAGTAATCTTTAAAAACCAGCTTTAGGTATACTAAGAATGGAGTTCTGTCCAAAGTGTGGTTCTATTCTTGAAGAGAAACGAAAAAATTACGGATGTGTTAGATGTGGTTACACTGCTAAGGGAAGAGTAAAAATTATTTCTGAAGATAAAATTGTGCAAGTAAAGGAGATAGGTGTTGTTAAAGAGAAAGAAACTGATGTTTTTCCGATTGTAACTGCTGATTGTTCTAAGTGTAAACACAAGGAAGCATATTTCTGGACTTCTCAAACTCGTTCAGGAGATGAAGCTGAAACTCGATTTTTCCGTTGCACTAAATGTAAACATACTTGGCGAGAGTATAAATAAGTAAAAAGAACCAAGGTTCTTCTTATCTCCTAAAAATATTTCTTCTTACGACATTTTATAGAGATACTAAAAATAAAATTCTAAATTTCAAATCCAAAATTAAAATGGCCCTGGAAAGTAAATTTCTACGAAATTAACATTCGTCCTCCTAGAACGGAGAACGAGGGAATTGAACGACTTCAAATCCAAAATTAAAATGGCCCTGGAAAGTAAATTTCTACGAAATTAACATTCGTCCTCCTAGAACGGAGAACGAGGGAATTGAACGACTTCAAATCCAAAATTAAAATGGCCCTGGAGGGATTTGAACCCTCGGCACCTAGATTTCCCTTATTCTTACAAGACAATCGAAGATTGTCCATCTCTAGGAGATGTTGTAAGAAGAACCTTAGGTTCTTTTTACTAAGAGTCTAGTGCTCTGACCAGGCTGAGCTACAGAGCCATTTGATGTCTTGTAGCGAAAAACTAAAGCAACTTGATACAATACCAAGCAATTGTAGTTTTCTTTGATTTCTCGAGAAACTTTCTTTTTCTAAAAGAAAGTAAGTCGTGAGCTACAGAGCCATAACATGTTCCTAAATTAAATAGATAAAGACGATTTAAAAAGATATTTATCACGAAATAAAAAGAAAAAGAAAAAATTAATAAAATTAGTTAACGGTCTGTTTAATACTCGATATACTGTCTGCCACTTCAATACCTCTATTTGTAAGCTTTATCAGTTTAATTCTTCCTTGTTTTTCAAAGGTTACTAACCCTAAAGTTTCAAGGGTTTGCAAAATTTTAACCGCGTGGCTGTATGTACAGTCCACCTCTTTAGCTAAAACAGATCCGTATCTTACTCTTGCCAATTTTCTTAATGCAATCATCATTAAGGCTGGCTTCCTTCTGAAAAAGATATCGAAGTTGTCTTTCATTTTTTGTTTTTACAAGATATATCTTTTAAACTATATATCAAGCTATATAGGGAAATAGATGTCGCCCTTTTAAATGTTTCGTGGTTTAAAAAGGAAAAAATTAAATTTTTTTACTACTACAAAAAGCGAATAGTCCAGACGACATGAATAATCACTGAAAAGGTTTATTAATTGGAATTTTGAATAGGTTATATGAGAATACTTGCAACTGGAGATTTACATGGAAATTCTGGTCGAGCACGGGAACTTGCCATAAAAGCCGAAAAGGAAAATGTTGATTTAGTAGTAATAGCTGGGGATTTAATGGGATTTGTAGAAACAAAAGGAATTATAAAACCGTTTAAAGATAGAAATAAAAAAGTTTTGATCGTTCCGGGGAATTGGGATTCATTTGCGACTACGGATTTTTTGGCGAATTTTTATGGCATTAGTAATATTCATGGGTATTCTGCAATTTATGAAAATATTGGATTTTTTGGAGCAGGTGGAACAAGTGATGGAGCTCCGGGGCCTGGAAATATTTCTGAAAAAAAATTAATGGAAACACTTGAAAAGGCGCACAAAAATCTTGTAGGAATTGAGAAGAAAATTATGATTACTCACGGACATCCCTTAGGTTCTAAATCAGAATTTTCGGGAATTCCTGGAAGTAAATCAATATTAAATGCAATTAAAAAATTTGAACCTGATTTTTTAATACATGGACATATTCACGAAGCATCGGGTATGGAAGAATTCATCGGAAAGACAAAAGTAATTAATGTTTCTGGAAGAGACAAAATTATTGATATTTAAGAGGATAGAAATAAAATTAGCCTACCACAATAATTTTATAAGCTAGATACTTTGAATTTAGATAATGGTTCCAAAGAAAAAAATAGTTGAAGATCCTGTAAAAGAATATGGAGAAAAGGAAATCCGAGATAATCTGATTCCTATGGACGAGGGAGATATAGCAAGATCTGTTGAGGTTTATGTAAAAGAAAAGCCAATAACTGAAACTATTGAAAAATCTGGAATAAAAAAAGAGACTAAACTTGTAAAGAAAAAATCTTCTAAGAAAGCTACAAAGAAAAATTCTGGGAAATTGACTGGAAATTGGATTGATAAATTTAATATTCCTGGAAATAAAAAATTAAAAGAAAAAGGGCCAATTATGATTGTAACTGAAAAACCGCAGTCATCAGTTAAAATTTCCGACGCGTTAGCTCAAGGTAAAATTGAAAAAAGATCAATTAATGGGGTTAATTATTATGAATTCTTTCGCGACGGAAAACCTATGGTTGTTGTTTGCGCGGTAGGACATTTATTTACATTAGCTCAAGTAAAACAAAGAAACCCTTGGCCAACTTTTGATATAAAATGGGCTCCTAATTTTTTAGTTCGGAAAAAAGACTTCACTAAAAAATATTATGAGGTAATTGCAAAACTATCAAAACATGCTTCTGAAATTGTCGTGGCAACAGACTATGATATTGAAGGAGAAGTTATTGGAATGAATATTGTTCGGTATATTTGTAATCAAGAAGATGCTAAACGAATGAAGTTCTCAACTCTTACATCTAATGAAATTCAGGAAGCATTTGATAAACGTCATGATACTTTGGATTGGAAACAGGGAATTGCTGGAGAGACAAGACACTATCTTGATTGGATTTATGGAATTAATCTTTCGAGGGCATTAATGGATGCAATAAAAACTACTGGAAAATTTAGATTAATGTCTATTGGAAGAGTGCAAGGTCCTACTTTACATATAATCGTCGATAAAGAAAGAGAAATTGAAAAATTTGTTTCAGAAAAATACTGGCAAGTTTTTGCTAATGTTTCTGATGGAAAAAATAAAGTTGAATTAAAATACATTAAAGATATTAAAGATGAAAAGAGCGTTGGAGAATTTAAAAAATTAGAAGGGAAAGAAGGAAATGCTGAAACGAAAAAATCACAACAACAATTGCCTCCGCCGGTTCCTTTTGATTTAACAACATTGCAAACTGAATCTTATAAATTTTTTAAAATAACTCCTGCAAAAACTCTTCAAATAGCTCAAAATTTATATCTAAACGGAGTTATATCTTATCCTCGTACTTCAAGTCAGAAAATTCCTAAAGAAATAGGGTATGATAAAATTTTGAATCGTTTGAAAAATAAATTTAATTTTGTTTCAAATGTTAAACGAAGTGTGCCTATCGAAGGTAAAAAATCTGACCCTGCTCACCCATCAATTTTTCCGACAGGAGAATTCCACGATTTTGAAGGAGAAGATAAAAAAATTTATGAGTTGATTGTCAAAAGATTTGTTAGTTGTTTTTGTGAAGATGCTGTTTTAGATGATAAAAAGATCTCTTTGGAAATTGAAGGGAAAAAATTTGTTGCGAAGGGTTTGGGAATTGGAAAGAAAGGTTGGATGGAAGTTTATCCAAATTTATTGAAGGAAAAAGAAATTCCGGATATGAATGGAAAAGTAAAAATTGAAAAAATTGATATTGAAGAAAAAATGACTCAACCTCCAAAAAGATACACCCCTGCGTCGATTGTTTCTGAACTTGAAAAAAGAAATCTCGGTACAAAAGCAACTCGTGCCTCAATAATTGAAACATTGTACGATAGAGGATATGTAAAAGAGAAAAGTATCCAAGCAACAAGTTTGGGCCTTTCTTTAATTCAGACATTAGAAAAAAATTGCGATGTTATTATTGATGAGAAATTGACGAGAGATATAGAAGGTAATTTAGAGAAATTAAGAAATTCTAAAAATCCTAGTAAAAACCAAAAAGAAATATTAAAAGAAACTAAAAAAATAATATATAGTATAGGAGATAAATTTTCGAAAAATAAAAATCAAATCGGTCAAGATCTTATTAGTGCTACGGAACAATTATGGGAAGATCAAAGAAAAGATAATGAAATAATGGATTGTCCTGTATGTAAAACTGGAAAATTGACCATTAAATATGGAAGACAATATAGCCGATATTTTGTCGCGTGCAATTCTTATCCTGAATGTAAAACTACTTTCACTCTTCCAGGAAATGCTTTAATTAAAACAAGTGATAAAGTGTGTGAGTATTGTAATTGGAATATGTTAATGTCAATAAAGAAAGGAAAAAGACCGTGGATATTTTGTTTTAATCCAGAATGTGAAAGTAGGAAAAATAAAAATTAAATTCCTCTAGTTCCAGGTTGATTAAAATTAATTGAATTATTATGGGCAGGAGGTGTTTTTGGTGGATGGTTTTCTCTTTTATTTTTATTTTTTATTGTGATAAAAATAATTGCTCCAAGAACCACTAAAATTATAAAAATAATTACTCCAATAGCAATGTATAGATTTGTTAAATCATCTGGAGCTTGTTCAAATTGGCATCTTCCGGAATCATTGCAAATCTCGTCGCTATCACAATCAGAATTAGAATTACAACTAATAGTGTTTGGTTGTAAAACGGTTGTATGATAACCGCATTTTCCTTCTTGATTTCCGATATTTATCCAGGCACTATTAAGACAAATTTCTGTATTTGTTCCAGAACATCTCTCTGTATTAGCTATACAAGAACTAGCTTGGTTATTTGATGTTCCACCACTAGTAGTATTTCTCGAATTAGGTTCATCTTTAGTAACACATTCTCCATTACGACATATTTTACTAGAGCTACATCTTATCGCTTCACTTTGTTCTTCATCTCCATTACATGAAAATTCATTTACTCTTCTATCACTTATACAACTATCTCTAAAAGAAGCTAATACTTCTTCAGTCTCGTCGTCAATTAATTCAATAATTCCAAATTCATTTTCGTCATCACCATCATCAGAATCTCTACATACTAAATCTGGTAATGCTCCAACACATTTTCCATTTGAACAAGAATCTATACATTCATATTCAAAACTATCTCCTTCTCCATTTTCATTACAATACCATTCTGTTAGAATAAATCCTGAAGTGTCGCACGAATCTCTTCCAATTAAAGTTCCATTCAAATAAGAAACATCTGACGCTGTCCCTAATCCTAAAGAACCATCGTGGTCTACACAAGTTGCGCCACTAACACAAATATTATTAGAACAAACTTGATTTGTAGCACATTGACTATTAGCGTTTGCAGTAGTACATTCTGGTGGATCTTGAATTGTTCCATCATAAATTAATTCAAATGTGTTCCCATTAGAAGATTCATAAGCAATTGGACCAACCCAAACAACAATTTTATTTCTTTTTTTATCCCAATAGCCTGCAGTTGGAACTCCTGAAATTCCTGTAACTGTTTTAAATTCGGCAAAATTTCCTGCTGGTCCAGCAGGAGTTGCACTGCTTCTATATAAAACATCTCCATACCAAATATCAACTCTTTCCATTCCATTAAAATTATAATAATAAGCAACTTGTGGATTTCTCAGCGTCGGTAAACCAAATTGAGTCAAAACAGCCCTATCTAATTTTGAAATTGTTCCCTTACTTGAATCCCATAAATATGCCTCTCCTCTATCATTAAATAGAGTTACTCTTCCTATTCCACTAAAATTATGTGCGTAACCTAAAATTATAATTTCATTCACAGGAATTATAGTGAGATCAACATTGAAAAAATTTCCCGCGCCATTCCAAACATAATATCTATCTTCTGCAACTCGAGAATTATCCCACAATCCAACTAAACCTCCTTGGATATTATGGGCATAACCTGTATCTGGAGTAAAATCAGAGGGGAGTCCTAAATTAGTATATATTGCTCTTGTAATATTAATAAAATTAGTTCCATCATTCGCAATGTAATAACTTTGTCCGTCCCATAATCCAACCAATCCTCCTGCAAAAGGACTATAATAAGCAACCTCTGGTTCAAATCCTTCTGGTAAACCCGAGTAAGTATTTGGAGGGTTTAATCCAATATTTTTTAATGAAAAATCTGTTATGTTGAACAGAAGTATTAATGCAAGAGCCAAAAGGATGAAAACTATAAGCGCAGATTTTAAGTTCGAAGAATCTTTTTTTGAAGTTTTACTTTTCACTCTCTTTTTCATTTATGTATTAAGATTTAATGGATTTATAAAGATTATCCTAATTAAAACAATCCTCGTTTTTTTATTCCTTGATTAGTAATTATAAATTGTAATTCTTTTTCTGGAAGACTACGATGTTTTTTCAAAATTAAAGTGCGTTTGCCGTGGATATTTTTGATTTCAATTAAACATTTACTCCAATATTTTAAAATATCTCCCCCAACCAAGTTAACTATTTTTTCTTTACCGCCTTTCCATTCTTCCTCGTTTTGAAAAGAATAATAAATTTGATTTGTGACTATTACTGGAATATTTTTCTTTCTTGAGATTTCAGCAAGTATGCGCATCTGTCTTGCAAGTTCTTTATTAATATCATAGATTTTATTTTCGTCTTTGTCTTTTGAAAGTTCTAAGCGGTATAACATGGTCATTCCGTCGACAATAATTAATCCAATAGGAGTTTTGTTTAATTCCTTAGATAAAATTTCAAATGCTTTTTTTTGTTCATCAAATGAAGTTGGTTTTAATAATAAAACTTTATCTGAAAGAGCACTATAATCGCCTTCGGCGATTTGTTTAAATCTATCGACGGAAAAACCTCCTTCTGTATCCATAAAAATTACTTTTTTGCCTTGTTTTGTTTGTGAAACAGTTGCCAACATACACAAATTTGTTTTACCACATCCTGCTGGTCCATAAATTGTAGTGATAATATCATTTTCATATCCGCCCTCAAAAAATTTATCCAATTCATAATTCCCAAAAGAAATTTTTGTTTCCGCCATATGAAAAATAAAAAAATGGAATTAATAAGGATTATTGTTTTAGGCTTTGTCCGATAACCGAAAAATAAATGTAGCCTTTAATCTTTTTTAAGTTATGAACCATAAAAAAGAGGCTACGGATAAATATATTCAAGAAGGATATTTATATTTTTCTTTTGATTTTCTCCAA
>Ga0210050_1003660_pt1 | contig 13429 bp, 6 predicted proteins | sample CryGey132114_all_FD_185463 | JGI IMG/M metagenome (GOLD analysis project Ga0210050, IMG submission 185463) | Groundwater microbial communities from aquifer - Crystal Geyser CG22_combo_CG10-13_8/21/14_all (SPAdes) (version 2) | ecosystem: Environmental > Aquatic > Deep subsurface > Groundwater ...
TACCGTTCCCCGTAAGCACGGGGATAAACCGCTGGAATAGCCATATTAATCCTTACCAAGGCCCCGTTCCCCGTAAGCACGGGGATAAACCGCAAACTTAACGGATATTCAAAAGGCTGAGGACCCGTTCCCCGTAAGCACGGGGATAAACCGCATATTTTATGTCGTGCGGATATCCGATTTAACCGTTCCCCGTAAGCACGGGGATAAACCGATGGCACAGCACTCCCGCCATATTAAGTACTGCCGTTCCCCGTAAGCACGGGGATAAACCGCATACTCAACAACATGACGCAGTTCGGCACAGCCGTTCCCCGTAAGCACGGGGATAAACCGTCATCACCCAAGGCGGGCGCTAATTTTTCCCACCGTTCCCCGTAAGCACGGGGATAAACCGTCACCCACGACGGCGCCAACACTTACGGCGAACCGTTCCCCGTAAGCACGGGGATAAACCGCTAAAATCTAGGAAGAAGTAGTGCGACCTTGACCGTTCCCCGTAAGCACGGGGATAAACCGTCAAATGCCAGCAATAACGGCACGGTGGGCGACCGTTCCCCGTAAGCACGGGGATAAACCGCCTGGTACAGCGAAGACGTGAACGACGTCAGTCCGTTCCCCGTAAGCACGGGGATAAACCGCAATCGCCGTGCTTAGAGATATGCTCGTCCAACCGTTCCCCGTAAGCACGGGGATAAACCGTCGGAAACCTTATAAACGCCGTGAATAAACGGCCGTTCCCCGTAAGCACGGGGATAAACCGCCCTTCTCACAGCCAAATACACCCGTATTGCGCCGTTCCCCGTAAGCACGGGGATAAACCGTACAAGAGGCCGCAGCGCAAAAAGACGAGTCCCCGTTCCCCGTAAGCACGGGGATAAACCGATCAGTATTTTGCTGACAGAGAAGCTATTTACCCGTTCCCCGTAAGCACGGGGATAAACCGCACTTTTTCCGCTAATTGCTTTGCTTCAATTGCCGTTCCCCGTAAGCACGGGGATAAACCGATTCTAGCCGCGCTCGCATACTGTGAGCAGTCCCGTTCCCCGTAAGCACGGGGATAAACCGCTACCCAACAGGGATATATATTGATGAAAAAACCGTTCCCCGTAAGCACGGGGATAAACCGCAAGGACGGCGCTAGTGACCTTAATAATGATGCCGTTCCCCGTAAGCACGGGGATAAACCGGAATTTAACCCGATGAAAACCAGTACCCGCAACCGTTCCCCGTAAGCACGGGGATAAACCGTTGTGCGCTTATGACTGATTTGCATTATTAGACCGTTCCCCGTAAGCACGGGGATAAACCGCACCTCAACCTATTCGGTGATGGTCAAAACTGCCGTTCCCCGTAAGCACGGGGATAAACCGCCCGCATTGCCGCAGCGGAACTCTGTATACCGCCGTTCCCCGTAAGCACGGGGATAAACCGGATCCGTTATGACGTTATATGAGTACGATAACCCGTTCCCCGTAAGCACGGGGATAAACCGTCGCGGGCCGATAACCCGGTCATGATGTCAAGCCGTTCCCCGTAAGCACGGGGATAAACCGTGTACGTGGTCACGCCGTTGGCACCGGCAACACCGTTCCCCGTAAGCACGGGGATAAACCGGTTTAGCCCCTGATACCCAATATTGGTTTTGGCCGTTCCCCGTAAGCACGGGGATAAACCGTGCTGTCCTTTGGCGATTTGATTAACGTCAACCCGTTCCCCGTAAGCACGGGGATAAACCGTTAATTGCCTGAAATACCGTTCCACCGGTTTCCCGTTCCCCGTAAGCACGGGGATAAACCGCAAATCGATGTGGAGGACGTTTGGGGTATTGGCCGTTCCCCGTAAGCACGGGGATAAACCGCCCTATATTTGTTCGCGTCCAAGTGCTTACCACCGTTCCCCGTAAGCACGGGGATAAACCGGACTCTTATGAGTCCTCTTCGCAAGGTGCGCACCGTTCCCCGTAAGCACGGGGATAAACCGTTGCGCAGCGCGGGGTACAGGCTGGTCTATGACCGTTCCCCGTAAGCACGGGGATAAACCGTTTATACGGGCGATAAAAAGACCCTTGAAGCCCCGTTCCCCGTAAGCACGGGGATAAACCGCTATTAAGGAGCTTTGTTATGCTGCAAAGCAACCGTTCCCCGTAAGCACGGGGATAAACCGTCATGTTAATACTGGTTACTTATCGGGTTTGCCCGTTCCCCGTAAGCACGGGGATAAACCGCGACTTGAGATTGATTTGCTGGCTGTGGAGATCCGTTCCCCGTAAGCACGGGGATAAACCGTCATTCACAGCATTGTAAAATGACGATTTGCCCCGTTCCCCGTAAGCACGGGGATAAACCGCCAAAAATAGGTTTGCTCCCTCATGCACGATACCGTTCCCCGTAAGCACGGGGATAAACCGCCCCATTGGGAATGACGTTGTTTAAATTTTTGCCGTTCCCCGTAAGCACGGGGATAAACCGCCCGGACGCAATTTATATTGGCAAGTTGGCTACCGTTCCCCGTAAGCACGGGGATAAACCGCCACCTTCTGCCTTGACTCGTTGTAGTCCTTCCCGTTCCCCGTAAGCACGGGGATAAACCGTCAGGTACTTCCGTGTCATCAGCATGACGATGCCGTTCCCCGTAAGCACGGGGATAAACCGGGAAAGAAACAGGGATAGTTACGCAGAAAGAACCGTTCCCCGTAAGCACGGGGATAAACCGCCTATCCAGTGCTCACACCGGTACAGCATGAACCGTTCCCCGTAAGCACGGGGATAAACCGCGGTTAAACTGCTTATCAAAAAACACCATCAACCGTTCCCCGTAAGCACGGGGATAAACCGTGCGCCGAGTAGTACAACCCATCCGAATGTAACCGTTCCCCGTAAGCACGGGGATAAACCGCCTCAATGGACAATTCAAAAAGCCTGGCAACCCCGTTCCCCGTAAGCACGGGGATAAACCGGTAAGAATTTCTGTTCAGTATCATAAGCACGACCGTTCCCCGTAAGCACGGGGATAAACCGCTGTCGGTCGAGAATATGTCGAGGAAGTCGAGCCGTTCCCCGTAAGCACGGGGATAAACCGGTCACACCGTAAAATATCATGATGCCCGTGGTCCGTTCCCCGTAAGCACGGGGATAAACCGCATTATGAGAAATTTGAACTCGATACCAGTATCCGTTCCCCGTAAGCACGGGGATAAACCGGTTAGCAATCAAAAGCGGGTTAACCCTGATGACCGTTCCCCGTAAGCACGGGGATAAACCGTGGTAGCCAATGCCGTACCGCTTCAAATAGGGCCGTTCCCCGTAAGCACGGGGATAAACCGGGGCCGAATCACTCGCCAAGTTTTTCAATTGGCCGTTCCCCGTAAGCACGGGGATAAACCGTCGAGCGTGACACGGTCAGCCTGTGGGACTCGCCGTTCCCCGTAAGCACGGGGATAAACCGCCAACTGGCATAAACACGCTGCCTATTTTGATCCGTTCCCCGTAAGCACGGGGATAAACCGAATGCCATTTGCTCTCTTGTCCATCTGATGCGCCGTTCCCCGTAAGCACGGGGATAAACCGGCACTGCTGGCTGCACAGTCTTTACTCGGTGTCCGTTCCCCGTAAGCACGGGGATAAACCGCATGGCGGCAAATTATCTGCCCCTGAATATTACCGTTCCCCGTAAGCACGGGGATAAACCGCCTGCTTACCTTTGTGTACTACGCCCAAATCACCGTTCCCCGTAAGCACGGGGATAAACCGATTACAGTTTCTCAGGTGCCTACAATCATTGGCCGTTCCCCGTAAGCACGGGGATAAACCGGTAATGAGGTTGATGAGTTCGGTGGTTTTACGCCGTTCCCCGTAAGCACGGGGATAAACCGCTGCAGTAAGACTGCATAGCTCTCAAGCTCAGCCGTTCCCCGTAAGCACGGGGATAAACCGCATCCGAGCAATAAAATTGTTATCAATCTCATCCGTTCCCCGTAAGCACGGGGATAAACCGCTGCTCTAGCACTAATCTATCCGATGCAGCACCCGTTCCCCGTAAGCACGGGGATAAACCGGCCGAGGCGCAGCGATTGAAAGCTGTTTCAGACCGTTCCCCGTAAGCACGGGGATAAACCGTCACTCTGCACCAATGGCTAGACTTGTTTGAGCCGTTCCCCGTAAGCACGGGGATAAACCGCCCTTTAGAACGTTGTTTTAACTCATACTTTTCCGTTCCCCGTAAGCACGGGGATAAACCGGAGTTGAATACCAAGGCGTAGGCTGCAAGCTACCGTTCCCCGTAAGCACGGGGATAAACCGAAAATTGTTGCGTGTAGTCCTACTGTTGACGGCCGTTCCCCGTAAGCACGGGGATAAACCGGTTATTGAATTGGCCACAGCTTATGTTGCTGGCCGTTCCCCGTAAGCACGGGGATAAACCGTATTACGAACTTATGAAATGTGTTTAGCTCATCCGTTCCCCGTAAGCACGGGGATAAACCGTCGGACTGATATTGAATGGAAGGGTGCTGCACCGTTCCCCGTAAGCACGGGGATAAACCTGATTACGTCTTCCAAACTTTAGCGGCGCAGGCCCGTTCCCCGTAAGCACGGGGATAAACCGCACCAAGACCTTCAACATTGATTTGGCTTGAGCCGTTCCCCGTAAGCACGGGGATAAACCGCGCACCCCCGTTAAGGCGCGGCCTATGATTGGCCGTTCCCCGTAAGCACGGGGATAAACCGCAGCCGTGGCGCTCGGAATATTTTGGACTCGGCCGTTCCCCGTAAGCACGGGGATAAACCGACCCTGATGCGTTGGGCTCATATCTGCGTGAACCGTTCCCCGTAAGCACGGGGATAAACCGCCCACTACCTCGCCATCGACTACCGCAACAAACCGTTCCCCGTAAGCACGGGGATAAACCGCTGGTAGGCTTCGCGAGCTTCGTGGTTGTCGACCGTTCCCCGTAAGCACGGGGATAAACCGTCCAGCCCCTTCAGTGCGGTAAAACTCAATTACCGTTCCCCGTAAGCACGGGGATAAACCGGAAATGGCCAATATCAATGCTGGCCGACCTAACCGTTCCCCGTAAGCACGGGGATAAACCGGAACTCTGCGGCCTCTTGCTTAGCAGAAATAACCGTTCCCCGTAAGCACGGGGATAAACCGGTCTGCGCTGTTATTCATGGCGCTGCCCGCTACCGTTCCCCGTAAGCACGGGGATAAACCGGTTCGAGTGCTAATGCCAACATTTTCAGATAACCGTTCCCCGTAAGCACGGGGATAAACCGCCAACATACTGTTTTTTTAAACAGTAAAGGGTCCGTTCCCCGTAAGCACGGGGATAAACCGGATGGTATTGATGGTATTGACGGCATTAATGGCCGTTCCCCGTAAGCACGGGGATAAACCGGTTTCTGTTCAACCTGATGGTCAAACTGATTGCCGTTCCCCGTAAGCACGGGGATAAACCGGACGGCGGCCAATCCATCGATATTTATAACACCCGTTCCCCGTAAGCACGGGGATAAACCGATGCCATGGCGTTGTAACCTGTATCGCTTACACCGTTCCCCGTAAGCACGGGGATAAACCGGTCGGAGTAACTGCAGACGGTAAATACTATGGCCGTTCCCCGCAAGCACGGGGATAAACCGCTGCCGCGAACGCAGCTCAACAAGGCGTTACGCCGTTCCCCGTAAGCACGGGGATAAACCGCCCATTACTGAGCCAGTTGCGACGCGCATCGGCCGTTCCCCGTAAGCACGGGGATAAACCGCGTCTTGCTCTGACTTAGTTAGTTTTGGCATACCGTTCCCCGTAAGCACGGGGATAAACCGCATTGGCCGCGATTGCGCCCATTGATATTGGGCCGTTCCCCGTAAGCACGGGGATAAACCGCAACTCAGCATTGTTAGCTTTAGCTTCTTTTACCGTTCCCCGTAAGCACGGGGATAAACCGCAATAAAATCATTACCGGACATAATGATCACACCGTTCCCCGTAAGCACGGGGATAAACCGCCAAACACGGAGACGCATTGCTGATGAGAAATCCGTTCCCCGTAAGCACGGGGATAAACCGCGTTCGGGCTGATTGTAGCCCTTTTTATTTCACCGTTCCCCGTAAGCACGGGGATAAACCGCTTTCCGGCTTTGCGGTTGATGGTGTGGAGGGCCGTTCCCCGTAAGCACGGGGATAAACCGTGTGGGGCTTTGTCGAGTGGAATGCCGAAGGCCCGTTCCCCGTAAGCACGGGGATAAACCGCAGCAAATATTTTCAACCCGTAGCGTTGGCGACCGTTCCCCGTAAGCACGGGGATAAATAGGTTCGGAGTTCTAGCTCCTAAAGCCTAGGGCCTATCTCCTAGGGCCTATCTCCTAAAACCTAGCCCCGACCCATTACACTAAAGATCCAAGAAACAGTATTTTTCACTGATAGTAAGCTGTCATATCAAGATATAACCATCTTTAACATTGGTAGTTAGAGGACCAAAAACAATAATGCCGCTATTTAGCGGCATTATTGTTTTTACGCAATTAGTTAGCTAGGCGATACAGTTCTTGCTGGTAGGCTAAACTGCCCCACAATGCCCAGCTTAGGGCCTTTGCCTCAAGGGCGTGGGCGGCAGGAACGTGAGGGGTTAGCTGCTCAGTTTTCTCGTCATATCGGAAACCTTGTGCCGCTTTTTCGGGTTGCAACACAACCACATCTTTGCCTTCCATCAGGGCGAAGTTTTTATCGTATTGCATTAACGCGCGCCCCGGCCAATCGTCGCTCACCTGGGTCAAATCGCGGCCAAGCATAGGGTAAGAATCTGAAATACCGATTAAAGATAGCAAAGTGGGTGGTAAATCAATTTGACTCACAATGCGATGGTCGCGCTTAGGTTGAATCGCATCCCCGAGGATCAGCCCCGGAATACGAAAGCGTGATACGGGTACGAGATCCGCGCCACCCACTCGGCTGTCATGGTCGGCAACCACAATAAAGATCGTGTCCTTCCAGTAGTCGGCATTTTTAGCGAGTTTGAAAAACTCACCGATCGCATAGTCGGCGTACTTAGCCGCATTATTACGGGTTTGCTTAGGTTGTTCGTAGAGGTCGATGCGATCATCGGGGAATTCGAACGGATCGTGGTTACTCGAGCTAAACACTAAACTAAAGAATGGCTTACCTTCACTGTGTAGGCGTTCAAACTCGCTATTCGCCTTACGCATTAAGTCTTCGTCAGAGGCGCCCCAGGAGCCCACAAAGGCGGGAGACTGATAATCTTTTTGGTCTATGATATCGCTAAAGCCATTGCCCAAGAAGAAGCTGCGCATATTGTCAAAATGGCTTTCGCCACCATAGATAAACTGGGTGGTATAACCATGATTTTTAAGAAGTTCTGCTATGGTAAAAAAGCCAGTTTGACTCTTACCCAGTTTTACCACGGCACGTGCGGGTGTGGGGGTAAAGCCCGTTGTTACCGCTTCGATGCCGCGAACGGAGCGAGTGCCCGTTGCGTATAAATTATCGAAATACCAGCCTTCCTTCGATAGGGCATCGATATTCGGTGTCAGGGGTAATCCACCTAAGCTCCCGACAAAACGGGCGCCTAAACTTTCTTGCAGTAGGATCACTAAGTTCTTTGGCTTACCGGTGAAACTCGCTTGATTAAAACTCAGTGAGGGTACATCCGTCGAAGTAAAGGCATTTTCGGGACGACCACTTTCCTGCCTGATAGTGGCGATAATCTCGGCATTATCGAGTTTGCCATACACTTTTGATGCATCGGCCTCACTGCCCATCTGTTTGATGGCAAACACTAATGAATAGGCCGAGTTAATCACTAACGAGTTCACTAATGGATCGTCGGCAAAGGCGACCATAGCGGGGTTAATCGGTCTATGGCCTAAGGTCGAACGGGCCCCCAATAATGTCACGGCAATAACAAGTACCGCCAGCACAGGGCGTAAGTACCAGCGCGGGAAACGTAGATTTTTCGTGAGCTTACCGCTTAACCACCAGCCGCCACAGAGTGTACCTATCGTTAATAGCACGGAGAAAATCAGTTCGAGTTTGCGCCCCGCCCATAACATGGAAATCACTTCTTTCGGGTAAATCAGGTATTCCACATATAAACGGTTAGGACGAATACCGTATTCTTCGATAAAGGCGGGGGTCGATGCCTCTAAAAAGAGCATGATCCACAGGCCAAGCGTCAACCACAGCCTTAGGATCGGCTGCCAAAGGCGGCCAATGAGATGCTCACCCGAAAACAAGGCAGTCCCTAGGGCGGCAATCCCCCACAACCAACACAGTGTCGCTATATCGACGCGTAAACCTTGGATTAACAGGTGTGACCAACCGTCGACCGCGCTCACCCGTTCGGCTTGCCATAGGCCTAAACCGATACGACTTGCACTCGCAATCAACAGAACTAATAGGCAAAAAATGAAAATGGCGCGAAAAGGCCCGTGGGCGCCCTGGCGTCCGCGAGCAGATAAACCTGACAGCATGTATTACCCCAAAACAATCAATTTCCACTCAGCTTTGGAGTGTCGATTTGAAAAAACCTAGGAAGAAGTCGTCCTATGACAACCTATTTGGCTTAAGGTTGTATTAAATTGCCGCCTTTATAGTCTCGATGGCAGCAAAAATGCAACAATTTTATGACTAGCTTGGGTATAAATGTCGACTCGGACACAGGCCTGTCCGAGTCTGACATCATGGCTTACTTTTTCAGCTTAGCGAAGGCATCGGCAAAGGCGTTACCCATGGCCGCATTGGCTGGCGCTTTAGGCGCGGGCTTTTGGGCGGGACGCGCAGCGGGTTTTGCCGCTTGCGGGGCTTTACCATTATGCGTCTTTGCTGGGTTATGGGGTCTTGGCTGCGACTTGCTCTGATCTATCGCTTCATCCAGACGCATACTCAGGCCGATACGGCGGCGCTCGACATCCACCTCCATCACTTTCACTTTTACTACATCACCGGCTTTCACCACGGTATGTGGGTCGCTGATAAATTTGTCGGTCAGTGAAGAGATATGCACCAGTCCATCCTGATGCACGCCGATATCGACAAAGGCGCCAAAGTTAGTCACGTTAGTGACCACGCCTTCTAAGATCATCTCGGGTTTTAGATCCTTAAGCTCCTCAACCCCGTCCTTAAATTTAGCGGTTTTAAACTCACCACGGGGGTCGCGCCCAGGCTTATCCAGCTCGGCTAAAATGTCCGTTACGGTCGGCAAACCAAACTCGGGGGTAATAAACTCCTTGGCGTTAATGTTTCGCAGCAGATCCGAGTTGCCGATAAGACTCGCCAGCTCTACTTGCTTAGTCTTAGCGATAGTTTCGACGAGTGAATAAGCCTCTGGATGAACCGAAGAGGCATCGAGTGGATTGTTACCATCACGGATACGCAAAAAGCCCGCCGCTTGCTCATAGGCCTTAGGCCCTAAACGCGGCACTTTAAGCAGTTCTTTACGGTTGGTAAATTGGCCATTGGCATCGCGATAATCGACCACATTTTTCGCTAATGTCTTGTTTAAACCCGCCACTTGCGCCAATAAGGGCACAGAGGCCATATTGAGATCCACACCCACACCGTTTACACAGTCTTCCACCACGGCTTCGAGTGAACTGGATAACTGACTCTGGCTGACATCGTGCTGATACTGCCCAACGCCGATAGATTTAGGCTCGATTTTCACTAACTCGGCCAGTGGGTCCTGTAGACGACGGGCAATAGACACGGCGCCGCGAATAGAGACATCGAGATCAGGAAACTCCAGCGCCGCAAGCTCTGATGCCGAATACACAGAAGCGCCCGCTTCACTGACCATGACTTTAGTCAACTGTGGCTGCGACTCTTTAACGCTGGCAATCAATTCGGCGGCCAGCTTGTCGGTTTCCCGCGAAGCCGTACCGTTACCAATCGCAATCAACTCCACCTTATGCATCTGCACTAAGTTGGCTAGGGTTCGAATGGATTTGTCCCATAAATTTTGTGGCGCATGGGGGAAGATAGTGGTGTGAGCCACTAGTTTACCGGTGTTATCGACCACGGCCACTTTAACGCCGGTACGTAAACCAGGATCGAGTCCCATAGTCGCTTTGGCACCCGCGGGAGCGGCCATCAATAAATCCCCTAAATTACGGGCGAACACTTTAATCGCTTCGGCTTCGGCGCGTTCACGCATTTGCGAGATAAACTCAGTTTCCATTTGCAGGGCGATCTTAATCCGCCAGGTGGCGGTCACCACGGTTTTAAGCCATTGGTCGACGCTGCTGTCACCCAGTTTTAGCTGCAAATGCTCACTAATAATCACTTCACAGTAACCGCCCTGACCCGCTTCCACGCCGGGATCGGCATTCATAGATAAAGCTAAGAAACCCTCATTTCGACCACGCAACATGGCCAAGGCGCGATGTGAAGGCACCTTTGCCAAGGGCTCAGTGTGCTCAAAATAATCACGGAATTTTGCACCTTCTTTCTCTTTACCCGCGATAACACGGCTTTCTAACACACTGTTTTGGCTGAGATGCCCACGCACTTTGCGCAATAGCTCGGCATCTTCGGCATAGCGTTCCATCAAAATATAACGGGCGCCTTCGAGCACGGCTTTGATATCGCCAAGGCCCGCATCCACATTCAAATAACCCGTCGCCATCGCCTCGATATCGGCATTGCGATCCCTAAGCAGCGCATCGGCTAATGGCTCAAGGCCCGCCTCTATGGCAATTTGGCCCTTAGTGCGGCGCTTAGGCTTGAAGGGTAAATAGAGATCTTCGAGGCGCGTTTTACTGTCGGCGTTATCGATATCCTGTTGTAACTGTGCGGTTAATTTCCCCTGCGCCTGAATGCTAGACAAAATCACTTGGCGGCGATCATTCAGTTCCCGCAGGTAACCTAAACGCGTGTACAAGGTACGCAGTTGCGTATCGTCTAAACCACCCGTGGCTTCTTTACGGTAACGGGCAATAAAGGGAACCGTTGCGCCATCGTCGAGTAGGCTAATGGTCGCGCTAACTTGCTGCTCACGAACATTCAGTTCTTGGGCAATGGTGTGAGCGATGTTATGGACAGGGTTATGGGCATTAGTTTGCATAAATAAAGTGTCGCGCCTAACGGGTTGTGTGGGTCATGATTGCGCCCAAGATACCACAGGCGCAGGATCAATTTCATGTTAAAGCCAGTGTCAAATCACAGAGTTTGATCTTCCGCGCTATGATTTTCGAACGACTGAGCCCTCTTACGCCGGCAATCATAGGCTTAATCCGTTTCGCCGACGAGGGGAGTTTCGAAGGCTGTGTAACGGATCTCGTTGATATACCATTCTTTTGGACCTGAAGGGGTTTGCACCACCACCTCATCATCCACTTGTTTACCGATTAGCGCCCGCGCCATGGGGGAATCGATAGTGATATAGCCGAGTTTAGTGTCGAGTTCATCTTTACCGACAATCCGATAACGTACCCGCTCACCGGCTTCGTTTTCGAGTTCAAACCAAGCACCAAAATAAATCTTACCTTCCTGCTGGGGCGAGTAATCGACAATCTTCAGCTCTTCGAGGCGCTTGACCAAGTAACGAACACGACTATCTATTTGACGTAAAAGCCTTTTATTATAAGTGTAATCCGCGTTCTCACTTCGGTCTCCCTGCGCGGCCGCCTCCTGCACTTTGAGGGTGATCTGCGGCCGATATTCCTTCCACAGGTATTTTAATTCTTTATCTAAGGTCATCCAGCCTTGGCGGGTGATCAAATGCGCTTTCATGTTATGACTCAATCGTTGAATAAAATTGCCGCCATTAAAACGGGCCAATATTGACTGATAATACTCAGACTCACAGCCAAAGTTAACAAGCTATCGAGCAGCATTCCAACTCTCCCCAAGCTAAAATGCCAATTTAGTTACAATTTCATGTGCATAGTGAATAAATACAATGATTCCCATGCAATTTCATTTGCTTAGTATTAACATTGAACGGAAATAATCAGCATTAAGCGCATACTCGCTGAGATGATCAGCTAGTCGCTTAGGCTGAATGCGGCTATATTAGGCGGATTCGTTTTCAATTTCAGCTAGTTAATCTTAACTGCATTAGGGCAACACCTATAAAAGCAGTAATCCGAGCAATTAAAGGACATCCCATGGGACAAGAAACCTCGAAAATCCTCGTCGTCGATGATGATATGCGCCTCAGAGCGTTACTCGAGCGTTACCTGATGGAGCAAGGCTATCAGGTACGCAGTGCGGCCAATGCCGAGCAGATGGACAGGCTATTGGAACGTGAAAACTTCCATCTTTTGGTGCTCGATCTTATGTTGCCCGGCGAAGATGGCTTATCCATCTGCCGTCGTTTACGCCAACAGGGAAACCCAATTCCTATCGTGATGCTGACCGCCAAAGGCGATGAGGTTGATCGCATTATTGGCCTAGAGCTAGGTGCCGACGATTATCTACCTAAGCCTTTTAATCCAAGGGAATTACTGGCGCGAATTAAGGCCGTGATGCGCCGCCAAACCCCAGATGTCCCCGGCGCGCCGGCGCAGCAGGAAGCCGAGATCAGTTTTGGTGAGTTTTCCCTCGATTTAGCCACCCGCGAGATGTACCACGGCGACGAAGCTATCGCGCTGACCAGCGGTGAATTTGCGGTGCTCAAGGTATTAGTCACCCATCCACGGGAACCTTTATCACGGGATAAATTGATGAATCTTGCCCGTGGCCGCGATTATTCGGCATTGGAACGTTCGATTGATGTGCAGGTCTCTCGCCTGCGGCGTTTGATTGAAAAAGATCCGGCAAACCCAAGGTATATTCAAACCGTGTGGGGCTTAGGTTATGTGTTTGTACCCGATGGTGCGGCGCGTCGATGAGCCGCATTGCCATCTTAATTCCCTGCGGTGATTGAGCCCACGATGAAACTCAAGTGGTGGCAACGATTAATCCCCCGCAGTGCATTTAGCCAAACCGTGATGCTGATTGGTTGCCTATTACTGATCAATCAGTTGGTGTCTTACCTCACGGTTGCCGTGTATGTGCTTAAGCCAAGCTATCAGCAAATCAACCAGCTCATCGCCCGCCAAGTGAAGCTGTTGTTTGTCGACGGTATCGACATTGGCCGCGAGCACTTGACCATAGTCGATGCCCTCAATGCCAAAGTCCGTGACGATGGGATGAAGATCTACAATCAGCAACAGGCCAGAGAGGCGGGGATAGAACAGGCGACCTATTACGGTTTTTGGTCATCACAAATGTCGGAGTACCTCGGCGGTGAAGCCGAAGTGCGCGTCACCCACGGCAGCGTATTACAGATTTGGATCCGCCCTCCCCAAGCGCCTTCGGTGTGGATAAAAGTGCCGCTTATCGGCCAGAATGTCTCCGATCTCTCGCCGCTTACTCTCTATTTAATGGTGATCGGCGCACTCAGCGTCGCCGGCGGTTGGTGGTTTTC
>Ga0210050_1003663_pt1 | contig 13424 bp, 9 predicted proteins | sample CryGey132114_all_FD_185463 | JGI IMG/M metagenome (GOLD analysis project Ga0210050, IMG submission 185463) | Groundwater microbial communities from aquifer - Crystal Geyser CG22_combo_CG10-13_8/21/14_all (SPAdes) (version 2) | ecosystem: Environmental > Aquatic > Deep subsurface > Groundwater ...
AAAATCTCGAATACTCTGTCGAAATTCTTTGGCGCTTTCAAAATATCGATTGTTTCTGGCGTGTTCGTTCATCACCTTCCAAAGTCGTTCAATCGGATTGAGATTGGGGCTGTAAGGCGGAAGAAAAGGGCTTTGATCGGCATTAGTTTTCTTTCGCGTAAAGAAAACTAACCCGCCCAAAGCGGAAGCTTTATTCTAAATGACCACTGCTCACCGCAAAATAGATAAACCCCAATCATGTTATTTAGAAAGCGGTAACTCAAACTGCTCCCCTTCTTCACTGTTTTTAACCGCAGAATGCGGTTTATTATATCTTAAGCTGTCTTTCGAAATGGGAAAGCACAAAGTAAACTTCGTTCCAACGCCCACATGAGAGTCTACTTCCATCTCGCCATTCATTTGCTCTGTTACAATAAAATATGAAACAGATAATCCTAACCCAGTGCCAGAACTTTCAGACTTAGTGGTAAAAAAAGGCTCAAAAATTCTGCGCCTAATTCTCTCTGACATCCCCTTTCCATTGTCCTGCACTTCAACCACCACATAATGATATTTTTTATACAGCTTAAGTTCTATCTTGGGATCGAGAATTGTTGTATCAGCCAACGCTTGAGCCGCGTTTGTCAGAAGATTTAAAAATACTTGCTGTAATCTGGAACGTCTTCCCACCACATGGGGTATGTTATTGGAATATTCTTTGCTGATTTTAATGTTTCTAAAATCATATTTTTTCTTGCTAGAGAAATCATTTTGAGCCAGTCTCACCGAGGATTCAATAATTTCCTCTAAATCCAAATCCTGTTCTTCTGCACCCGCTGGTCGAGCAAAACTCAGCATGTCTTCTACAATTACAGCGGCCCGTTTCCCCGCTTCATCAATGGTATTCAAAAAACCAAGTATATTCTGTTGTTCCATATATTGTTCAAAGATCTCAAAGTCCAATTTGAGCTTGGTTGCAATTTTTCGACTTCTAGGCAACTTTGTTCCTAAGCGTCTTCTGAGATTTTGACTGCTTTGCAAAATGGCACCTAATGGATTATTAATTTCATGTGCCATGCCTGCGGCTAGTCCACCTAGTGACAGCATTTTTTCTGTTTGAACCAGCATGTTTTCTATTTTCACTTGCTCGGTAACATCATCTACACGCACCACGACCCCTTCTGTCACTGCTGTATTTAAGGTATAAATGACCAAATCCAAGACATAGCTTTTACCAGAAATATCTATTTCCAAACGCTGACTATAAGGATACTGTTCTATCATCAATTTGTCGGCGATCTGTCTTATGTGGGGTTCTAACTCTGGGATCAACTCCCCTAAACGTTTTCCTGTGGCTTTTTCAGCAGAAATACCGACCAGCATTTCTGCTTGATGATTCCATTGAGTGATATGGTTTGATTTATCTAAGGCAATAATCACAGAAGGCATGGAATCGATCATGGCAAATAAAAATTCTCTTAATTCATTCACATCTTTCTCGGCGCGCTCTCGACTATGAATTTGTCTTTTTAACTCTCTGGCCCTCTGATGTACACGTGTTTCCAAGCGGTTTCTAGCGCGTTCCAAAGACTTTCTGGAAGCTTCTAAATCATTTTCGGTTTGTAACCATTCGGAAATATCCCGTGCCACTGTCACCAATTGAGGGCTGCTCAACCAATCGGCTACTCGGGTATTAATTTCAACAGGAATATAGTCGCCAGTCCTCGTTCTAAATTCTGCTTGGTACGAAATACCTTCGCCCTCTGAAAGTTGTAGCTGAAAATCTTTCCTTCTTTTTAGAATACCTTTTTCTTCAATATCCCAAAAACTTAGGGACAACAGCTCTTCATCGTTATATCCCAGGCGTTTCGCGGTAGCATGATTAGCGCCTAATATGTGGCCTTCTACATTGTGTTGAATGATCAAATTATGTTCACTATTTAGCATGGCGCGCGTATTGATACGGATTTTCTGCAATTGTTCTTCAGATTTTTTAACTCTTTTCCAAAGAACATAAATGGGCAAATATCCCAAAATAACAGAAACACCTCCGACCATTAATTCATGGTGAATGTCATAAATACCATAAATGAAAAGACTGGAACCAATTATGACAGGAATAGATGCCACAACCCAAAAAAACCAATAGGTTCCTTTACGGCTAGAAATATCACTAATAATATTATCGAGTGAGGTAGGCATATCATTCTCTGTTAGCATGTTAGCTTATACTAAGACTTATGATATAACCGTACAAGTGTCTAACCGTCAAGTAGGTGTTTCTTTAGCTGTTTCTTTTGCCTTGCCATTACCCTTGCCATAGGAAGCCCTTGCCATAGGACATCTGACAAGTTAGATTTAAGCATTGAACTCTTTGGAGCCATTTTTTTACATGTTAGGATATAGAACCAATCAGTTTGAGTCTCTACCCCTGCTACCTTAAATAAAAAATGAGAACAACATGCAAAATGAAACTGCCACCACTTTAGTAAAATTCAGCGGTTACCATCCAGCGATTGATCGATGGCTACAGCATCGACAGCTATTGAGTGCTGGATTTTCACAGCTTGTGGAACAAACGCGTGTGAGAACAGAATTACCCAATCTCAGCGCCACTCATTATTGGTGTCAGGAGTTAGTGGATTATTTATCTGAGGGGCATTTCCAAATTTTCAACAGGACCAGTTTTGACGAAAAATCATCTTTATCTCAAATTCATTATCAAAACATTAGCGATACCACGCCAATTCTACTAAAATTAGAACAGGAACTTTGCGGGCTAAAGCTTGAAGAAAATGCCCGTTATGATAGTTTATTGTCCGCTTTGGGTGAAACCCTCGCTTATCGAATAGAGATAGAAAGTCTTTGGATAGAAGAGATCATCCGGCTGACCCAACAAGAGGTAAAAAATGATACGTGTATTAATTGAACGTCACATCAAAGATGGTCATCTGGATCAGTATAAAGATGTGATAAAACATGCTAAGAAATCCGCAGGAAACGTACAAGGCTATGTTTCAGGAGAGATGCTCTCCGAAGCGAAAAACCCCCATATTGTGATGGTGATGTCTCAATGGACCGATGAACAATCTTGGTTGTCATGGGAAAAATCCCCTGTGAGACTGAATATCATCAACGCATTGAAAGATATTTTAGTGGGTAACGAATCTATTCGAATATTTCAATAAAAAATCCCAGCTTATTTCAGTTTTTCTCATGCGATATTCAAGTGAATCGCTCTTCACAAATCAATAACTCTTCAAAAGGTGCGCTGGGTTTATTTGGCGCAACTTTAACAGAGCGAGCACTAAAGAGATCCCTACAGTCACTGCCACACCAGTGAATACGACGACTGCCAGATAAATCAATGATCCCTGCAATGGGATAAGCCATTCTTTAATCCAAGAGATCAGGGTAATACCAACAGTTGCACTCAACAGCAGGGCAAGTATAAAAATTACCCAATAAGGTGAGGCTAATTGTTTGGAGATCTGATAAAAATTGGCGCCCACCGCCATTCTGATCCCCAAAGCGCGGCGGTTTTTTTCAATAGCCTCAGCCACGTTGGCATAAATGCCTAAGGTGGCCAGTAATACTGCCAAGGCTGAACAAAACATCACAATTTGCGCAAAATGTCTATCATTCTGCAATTGCTGCTGAATCCTCTCCTCAATAGTCTCTACACTGACTTCAACGTTTTTTATGCCCTGAGCCACGAGTCCATCTGCCACTAAGCTTTTAATCAGCCCCCTTGATGATTGACTGGATAATATCAGCGAATGAAAAGAGAACTCTCGCCATTTGACACTGCTGCTATGATAGATCATAGGACGAGCCGCCACTCTGGGATCGATGTAGCGCATATCGGCAATCACACCCGCAATCTTCAGCTCAGTATGATTGAAATCCTCAAAGATCACAGACTGGTTTAGCAGCTTGTCAGCCCCCACGCCCAATTCTTTCGCCATAGCCTCATTGATCACTATTTCCTGCTTCGAGGCATCATTAAAAGTTCGGCCTGCTTTTAAAGGAATTTGCAACAGGTTAAAAAAATTGTCTGAAATCGCAACCACTGCCGCAGTTGTGGTACCTGGGATCTGTCCACTGTTATTCAGCTTTGCCAATCTTAGAGTTTTGCTTGATAAGGATAATTTGGAAAATGGCATCAGCTCTGCAAACGCCAGATTGTCTCTGTCCGTGCTTAGGGTGCTGGCTTCATAAAATGATTTCTGATCGATATGTTTTTCACAGGCTTCAGGAAAATCACACTGCCAACTGGCAACCCAAGCTTTCTGGTTAAAACCACCCCAAGCCACTTGGGTGAGGTGATTTAAATTCAGTGCAAAAAGTGTGGCTAAAAATAAGCTGATCAGTGCTGCCGCTATCTGTATCACATTCAGTAATCGCTGAAGCAACAATGTTTTGACCGAGGCTGTCATGGTTCTCGCAGAGTGGACTATCAAACGATTGGCAAAACGCACGGGAACCAGACTGATCAATGTTGCAATGAAAAAGGTCAGGGATAATAAAACCGTAAAACTCCATAGATCGGGCGCGAATAAACGTGAAGGAATATATAAGCTGAAAGGCTTTATCTGTGACAGATAATCAAAAAACAATAAACTAAAACCGTATGAAGCAGGGACTGCCGTTAAGAAAAATAACCACATTTCACCTAAAACCTGAAAAAAAATGTCCCATGGGCTGGCACCCAGACTATAGCGTAGCATAAACTCCTGGCGCCTTTGTGGCGTTTTTTCAGCCAGAAATAAGAGTAGATTAGCCACCACCAATACCGCAAGTGCTAAAGCAGCCATAAGCAGCAAGTTGCTATATTGCTTCACTCTGTGGCTAATGGCTGGATTCGGATCAAGCCCTTGGATCACCAAAGGATCCGCCTTGGTATAGGCATTATCTATGCTTAAAGGCATACCATTGATTTCGCCTGGTGGCGGGGGCTTAAAATCCATTTTGGATAACATAAATTGTAAATCCCTCACCCGACTTCCGGCACTTAAAATGCCAAAAACATAATGGTTGGGAAGTCGTTCATCCGTTAATTTTTGGAGCAAGTCTTCTATGGCACCACCAAAGCGAATACCGGATCTTGTGACAAACCGAAAATCGTTATCCGCGCTCATCCAGACATCAACATCATAGGGTTTAAATCCAGTAAATCCCTTGGGAAGAACACCAACAACCTGCCAGCTGCCAATTCCATCAACCACAACCTGACTCCCGATCAGGGAAGCAGATTGGGCAAATTGTCGCTCCCAGAGTTTGTGACTGATAAGTACTTGTTGTACACCTAAAGCTGGCACAGAACTCAGTAAGGTACCTGCCGCTGGCAGAAGATCCAACGCCGCAAAAAAATCCGCATTCAACATACCAATTGTAAAAGATTGAGCAGGAAAACTATCAAACTTCATAGCAGCCTTTTCTTCAGTATAAAGTCCCATGGCCTGAATATAGGGCGTTTGTTTGAGCAAAGTTGACTGTATTTTGGAAACAGGTAGCAACAGCTTATTATTTCCATCAAACCCAAAAGTGAAATAATTTTGATCCGTACGCACCCCTGGAGGCAAGTCAAAATGACCGCGAAACTTTAGCTGTATGGCCAAGAGCAACAGAGCCAGCATAAACACCAAAGATAACCAATGAAACAAACTTTGAATCATTGTTTTGCGCCAGGGATGCCAAAAAGGTGATATGAGGGCGAAAAACTCCATGGCTAACCCCTTATTTTTCATGGACGATTAAGCCATCCTGAAGCTGTATACTTCGATGAACTTGCTGGGCATATTGCGGATTATGAGTCACCATCACAATAGTTGCGCCTTGTTGGTTCAAACTCTTAAGCAAGTTGATAATGGCCTCGGCATTGTGGCTATCCAAATTTCCCGTTGGCTCATCTGCTAGTATTAATGCAGGCTGGGTGGTCAGAGCGCGAGCGATGGCGACTCGTTGCTGCTGTCCCCCTGAAAGCTGCCAAGGATAATCTTTTTCACGGCCAGCCATAGCAACTCTGTCCAGACAATCCAAAGCAATCTCTCTATAGGATTGTCGAGATATCTGTGGATGATAACGCATGGGTAAAATCACATTGTCCAAAATACTGAGATCACCGAGCAGATCAAAGGACTGAAAAATAAAGCCGATAGACTGATTACGCAAACGGCAACGCTGAGCGAAACTTAAGCTTGAGGTTTCCTCGCCCAACAACTTCAAATTGCCCGAGGTAGGCGCATCCAATAGGCCAAGTAATGAGAGCAGAGTGGATTTCCCACAACCTGAAGGGCCTTCTATGGCGATAAACTCCCCCTTTGCCACATCCATACTGATCCCGCGAAGCGCGGCAACGGGTGATGAGCCTGGATAGCTTTTCATGAGCTGATGGCATTGTATTATCATCATCTTACCTTGTGTTTGTCATACTGTTGGGATTTGTTATTTTATTGCCTGCTGCGCTTTTTCCTCTTGCTTGCTTCCTCTCAGGTTCGATAATTATGGAGAAAGCATCTCCTCACTGAGCTTGATAGAGGACGCTCCTTGGTACTTGCTCATGTCAGAAATAACTATCCAGTCATTCTCAGACAACCCACCAGCGACCACAATTTCATGGCCTCCACTAGCGCCAAATTCAACTTTAGCAGGTTGTATTGTGCGATGATCAGCCAGCAGTCGATAGATGGTCATGGTTTGATTTTCATGAACACCCACGGGTTTAAGTAACACCAGCACGTTGTTCAAGCGCTTAGTCTGAATGGAGACAGAAACCGCAAGCTTGGGACGAAAAGATTGAGGGAGATGATCGGGTAAGGAGATCTGCACCTTGGCCTGATCCTGCTCTATGCCAGGATCAATACTCTCCAACTTGGCAGTGACCACATCCTGACGCGAATCAACCTCCACAACCATGCCCGTTGCAAGACCATGAGAAGCCATGGAGGGCACTTGCGCCTCAACTTTTAATAAATCATTCTCGGAGAGTCTGGCGATAACCTGTCCTTCTTTTATTGTCATACCTGGGTGCCAGTCTGTGGCAAAATCTTGTAGAATGCCATCCACTTTTGCCCGAACCAACAAAGAATCCAGTTTTTTATCCAGACTAACCAACAAATCCTGCTTTTGTTGTAAGCGTATTTTAGCCGCCTTTAGCTTGGCTTCTCGGGAATGTTTAACTTGTAACAATTTTTGCTCTAGTAGTTCCAATTTCAATTTTTGTTTATCAATCTCTATCGCAGAAACAATAGAACGTTTAAACAACTGATAAGAAGCGTCATAATCCAGCTTGAGCATTTTGAGTTCGCCCTCAGCCTCCGAAACCCGAGTGCCCTGATCGGCCTCCAGATCCAGATAATCGGCTTGCATTTCCTGCAGATCAAACTGGGCATTTTGTCGCTGTTGTATCAGTTTTGGGTTGGATAGCTGTAAAATCAGGCTATCCTTTGTCACCTTATCACCTGGATGGCTGTCGATAGATTCAATCACCGCATCAGCAGGAGAAATCAACCAATGTTCAGCAACCAACTGCAACTGACCTGAGCCATAAACTGTTTCAATCAGATCTTTACGCACCACCTTGGCAAAATGCAAACTGTCAGTTTTGACCTCTGGGCGCAGATCGATAAGATTTTTGCCATCGTACCTCCCTAAAAACAACAGCACCAACAGTATAGAAAAGGCGACAATCCATTTTTTATAATTAAACAAAATCACTCCACTCAATGCCTCGCTTTTTTCAAGAAATGCAGAAAAACCGATCAGTTATAAAAATGAGACCATGAACGCATTTATCTATGATTTTATAAAATCTATGCGTTCATAAAAGAGATAAGCTTACTGAATTTCAACAACAATATGATAGAGTTTATAGTGAGCGGTAAGGGCCTTAGCATGCTCTTCCAGTTTCTTTTGTACACGATTACAAGGCTCACAACCCAGTTTTTCGTCAAGACCCAAGCTGATAATCACGGGCTCTTCGGCAAGTAAACTTTGATGCAGTGACTTATCATTTAAATCCAGCTTGTCAGACAATGCCAATAGTTTTTGGTAGTCGGCTCCACTGGTGGCTGTTTTTTCAGGAAGGTCAAAGGCGTGAATATTTTTTGAGAGTTGATCCAAACCGCCAAGAATTTCTTCAGAATGGTTGTTTGGTTTTAACAAGACTACTTGCTGTTTATTATTGACCACATACACCTGAGGGAAAAGATTCTTAAATCCCAACTTGGTCGCTAAAGGAAAATTTGTAAAAGATTCATGAATCCCTTGCGTTTTTTTAAAAAGGCTAGACACCTCTGTTTCAGTACTTGTGACCGCCTCTGTGCCTGTGCCTGAGCCTGAAAAAGCAGGGGCTGACAAAACCAAACCCGCTAAAAACAACCAGTTATAACGCATCATACGCATATCTCCATTCTCTTAAGTTAAAAATGAGAATAACGCCTTCAAGAGTATCCTGGGGCGTTATTCCCAAAACGGGTTTTATTATTGCAGCGAACAAGAGACAGTAACAGTTATGCTGCAACCATCGGCATTACAAGTCGCACTCGTACTACAATGACAAGCCGCATAAGCGGTACTCGAACCCCACATCGCAGCAGTTAACACCAACATAGAACCATATTTTTTTATTTTAGTCATGCTTGTTTACTCCAATCGTTTTTAAAAATCATGAATTGCTCATCAACTCATGTTGTTTTTTCTCCCTTCCTCACAAGCCTTGTTTCGATCTCACTATTTCACAAGAAGAAGCGAAGAAGCGAAGAAGCGAAGAAGCGAAGAAGCGAAGAAGCGAAGAAGCGAAGAAGCGAAGAAGCGAAGAAGCGAAGAAGCGAAGAAGCGAAGAATTTAATCTAAAAAAAAGACGCGTGCAAGTTTTTTTTTACTTTTTATAACCACAGGCCTGCACAAAAACCAAGGCGTTATTTTTTGAAAGTCACTCAGTTTTAATTCAACTCACACCACTTTTTCAGCCTAACAATTCGTCCATGTAAAGGTTTATATTGATGAGCGAGTACCTCATATTGTTCGATGAGGCGTGGCACCTGACAGCAATGTTTTGCCGCAGATTCTAGGGTGGAGAGAAATTTAACCTCTCTGACATGCTCCGCCAGCACAGCCAAAAACAAGTTGTTAACCAAATCATAAGCCTGAAATTTATAAGAGACCCAGCCAATCTTGCAACTGAGATCGGCGCTAAATTGTGGGGAGTTTTCTTGAATAAATTGTCGGACCTGGGCACTTTTTCCAGTAGAAAAAAGATTGTGAATATATTGAGGAATAAGCGCCTCTGGGATATTTTCCCCCAAAGTAAGCAGCGCATTCACTTCCCCCATGAGCACTTGTTCATCGCCCACCAGACTTCTCAAGCGCAATTGCTGTGCCACTGCAAAGGGGTTGTTGTTATCCGATTGCAAATACTTATCCACAAGCTGTAGGGCTAAATCATAATTTTGCTTTCTCTCATAGAGCCAAGATAAATCTAACAACACAGCATGGCTTCTATTTTTGAGAGGTTGCAACCAACTCTCTGCCTCATCAAACAATCCCTGTTGCGTCAAACTTTTGCCCAGCCATCGTTGGGTACTGCAACTGGGGTATATTTTTTGGCTTTCTTTAAAAGCGGCACTCGCCGATTTATAATTTTTCAAACTGTAATATAATTTGCCCGAGAGAAAGTGTATTTTGGGTGAATGAGGAAATAATTGCCCTAATTGTTCGGCTAAATTCAAAGCCTCAGGCCATTGTTGCATTTGTATCAGCAACTCAAGTTCAAAACCTCGGGTTTCCAAGGCTAAAGGCGTAACCTGTTGCAACTGCAGCAAGGCCAATTGAGCCGAAGAGCAATCTTTTTGGCCAAGAGCCCTTTTCAGGTTATGGGATAATGAGTGCAAATATTTTTGTTCAATTTGGCTCATATTAGGCTCCAGGGCTAGCTCACGAAAAACGATTCATATTCAGGGTGATATGCTCAAATAGCCATAACAATCACTGAAACCATGCTTTCTCGGTGTCCTTTGTGTCCTCTGTGGTTCAATGTTTTTTGAAAGAGGCTAAAGATCAATCAATAAACCACAGAGGACACAGAGAGCACCGAGTTTTTTGGAGAAATAAGTCAAACTGGGGGAGTAATAAGCTTTATAAGCTTAATTTTTTCTGATCCGAACATTCGTGCGGTTTCCCTGTATTAGGCTCATTTTTTATGAACTCATGTCTTATTTCGTGCTAATCTTATTAGTATACCTAAAAAATAACTCGAATCGTTAAAAATGTCTCAGTGCATCGAATCCCATCCCCTTAAAATTCAAGATCAGGTGAATGTGCTTCAATGCCCAACCGTGGTGCGTTTTGCCGATCTCAATCAAGCAGACAACCAATGGATCTCCAATCATTTTTATTTAAACAAAGAAATTCAACAACACATACAGGTTATCCAACAGTGTTTTCAACAATCTCATGGGGGAGGCATTTTTGTCATTGGGGCTTACGGCACGGGTAAATCACATTTTCTAGCCTACCTCATTCAACAAATACAGTTCCAACAACTGATCCCCTCCCCTCAACAAGTCATTTATCTTTCACTATTAAACTATCCTTCCGAACAAACTCTGGAAAGCATTGTGAATCAGGTCATTGGGCTAGAGTCTCTCAATGCATCAAGAACTGAAAACTGGCAAAAATACCAACAACAACACCCACAAGGTATCCTGTTGGTTATGGATGAACTCTCTGAGTTTTTGCGTTCGAAATCTTCGTCTCAAGCTTTCACCGAGGATATTCGTTTTTTACAGTTTATGGGGGAATGGGGACAAAGCGAAGCATTTTGGCTCTTGGCCGCTATGCAAGAACAAATTGAGCATACAGGGGATCTTGAACTCAATCTGTATCGCAAAATCAAAGACCGCTTCCCCATTCGATTGCTATTAACAGCCAATCATTTTGGCGATTTGCTCTGCCATCACCTATTGCAAAAAAAATCGGGATATGATGAAGCGGTTTCTCTGCTATTAACACGTTGGCTGCCCTTATACCCTCAACATCAAAAAGAAGTGGCTCAACTTCACCAATATTATCCTTTGCACCCCTTGACTATTCGTTTAATGGAAGAGGTTCGCGACAGTTTTTCACAAACCAGAGGCATGGTCGAGTTTGTCATGGTGCAAATGCTGGGAGATGAAGCCCGAGAGATCCCCTCTTTTCAACAACGTCATTGGGGAGAAATACTCAGCCCTGATTTTATTGTCGATCATTTCAAAGATTTATTTGAATTACAGCCCGATTTTTTACCTTTGTCGCAAAAATTATTTCCTTTTTATCGTGAACATTTTGCGACTTTGTTTCCCAATACAGAACGCCAAAAACTCGCCAAACGTTTACTGAAATTATTGGTTTTATTTTATATTTCTCCCTGTCGGGACACATTGACGGTACAGGATGCTTGCTATTGTTTATTGGTCAGTGTGAGTCAATTACAACCTGAAAAAAACCACCAGATTATTGCCAGTATTTTTGAACAGTTACATCAACAGGGGCGCTATATAGAAAAACACGGCAACGGGTATCGGCTCAATTTAAAACAGGATATTGGTGCCCAATTTGAAAAACAACTGGCGCACCACATCACCGACTTGCCCACCAATAAACGAATTTTATTCGAAGAAAGTCTGGAAGGATTGACGCAAAAAGATTTTGCATTGCTACAACTACCCTGTCAACAATGGCAATCCTACCAAGTTCACTGGCATTTTCACCCAAGGCAATTGACGCTATGTCTTGGCAATGCGCCTTGGCCAGAAAACACCCATCTCAAGCTACGTATTGCGCTACCTTGGCAACCTTTTGAAAAATCCGCCGCCAAGGGTGTTTTTGATCATCCCTCTTATTTTATTCTGCAACCTGCAACGCTCCATTTTGATGATGATTTAAAACAACTTGTCGCACTTCAACGTATGCAACAACATCCCTTATCTCAAGCTTTGGCGCAAAGAGTTAAATCTCAGTTAACGCATCAACGTCAACTATTTATTGCACAACTTCAAAACGCTTATTTACAAGCAAAACTCTACCATCAATCTGGCCAACAAATACAACACACCACGGGACAACTAGATCGCTTTGAAACCTTTATTGAACAAGTCGGGGTAACTCTGTTTAGACATTGTTTTCCTGGCTTTGAACGCTTTGCACCAAGCCATGGCCCATTACCTCAAGCAGCCTATGTAGAGTTAATGCATTTAGCCCAAGAGCAAGATATCTTGCAATATCAATCCAGTAGTTATTTAGGATTGATAAGAGAAGCCTACTGGTTACCGATGGGTTTGATTCAACGCCAAGGAAAGTGCTACAAAGTGACACCGCAACTGGGCAACCATCAACTCGTGAAGCGTTTGCAACCTTTGTTAGAAAGAGATCCCAGCCCCAAAGTGATTCATGAGGATTTAGCCCAACCTATTTTAGGATTGCTTGAAGATCAGATTAACTTGTTATTAATTTTTTTGTTATTACAAGGTGAGCTAGAAATCACGCGCCTCAAGCAAAGTTATAGATCATTGTTTGAAACCCTTCCCAATTTACTTCAATATGATCAAGTCTGCCTCAGTTATGGATTGAATTCTACTGAAGCGGAGCATCTTAAAAAATTGCTGCTAGCCTCTGAATTGAAAACGCCTAAACAATGGACATCTCTGACACAAAAACAATCCATCACCTCACTTCAGGAATTTGCAAAGTCTCACTTAGATACCTTGAGAAAAGCACGTGAGCAATTACAACAATTAGTCTCAGTCCCAGCTATGGCACGAGGCTTACAGCAAGTCATCGAACAATGGAAACCCTTACTACAGGATGTGCAACCTTTCGAAGCCTGGCAGCAATTTATTTATGAAGTCGGAGTCTTGGAGGATTTTATTGAAGCGGATATTGAAGCTATGGCTTTGGCTGAATTTTGTTCTAGACATTTTAATGAGAGCAAGCGTTACCTGCACCTGCTCTCCAATTTGCATCCATTCATGGAAAATCGGCATGATTTACCCGAGCAATGGCACTTATTACTGTCAGATGAATGGCAACAATCCTTTGCAAATTGGCAACATTGGTTGAAAAATTTTTCGCAATTTTATCAGGAATATCAAACTCAATATCAAGAAGCTCATGATCAATGGTGGTCAACACTAGATATTACTTTCCTGCAATGGCAACCCCCTGAGATTGCAGAACTCCAACAACTGAATTTATCAAAGCGATTAGAAAGCATCCGAGAACTGCAACAACAAAGCCAACAATGGCTTTGTCAACAATGTAGCGACTTATCCTATCAACCCTGCTGTAAATGCGGTTTTGATTTTTGTCATGTTGAAAAATTCACTACCATTCAGCAACAATGTTTACAGCAAATTGAGCGGGTGGAAATAGAGATAAAACGCTTTTTTGCTCAGACACAGATAAAA
>Ga0210050_1003667_pt1 | contig 13400 bp, 16 predicted proteins | sample CryGey132114_all_FD_185463 | JGI IMG/M metagenome (GOLD analysis project Ga0210050, IMG submission 185463) | Groundwater microbial communities from aquifer - Crystal Geyser CG22_combo_CG10-13_8/21/14_all (SPAdes) (version 2) | ecosystem: Environmental > Aquatic > Deep subsurface > Groundwater ...
TCATAAGCTTAAGTGAAAATAAAAAGTGCGTAATTAATTAAAAAAGTGCGGAAGAAAATACTAAGTAATTGATTATAAAGAATAAGTCTAAAAATAAAGTGCGGAAAAGAATTGCGGAAAAGTGCGGAGGTAATTATTTAGATCCACTAGGTGTATACCGATGGCACTCTGAGACGTTTTAAGGGGCCTTAGACCGTTTTAAGTAGACTAAGTAGACGCTGATATAGCTTCATTTAATGAGAGGCTTAAAACGCGTTTAAACCCCATTAAAATGAGGTTGAGTTTATATTGATAGTAGGTTACACTCTCATAATGTCTATATTATCTGAAATACCCCTAGGGGAACTGGAACTAATAATTGAGGAGAATCCTAAGTTAAGAGGTATTATGCAAGGCTATATAGCAGAATATAAACTTATAGATAGGCTGAGAAATATATTTGGGGTAACTGAAGTTAGTAAGATACCAGATAGACACAGAGTAAAAAGAGACTTACAGATTAAATACTTAGGTACTGATATAACCATAGAGTGTAAATCCATAATCTCCTCAACTGTTAAGTGGGATACGATACGTGGGACCTGGCAGGGTACTGTACAGTGTAAGAATTCAGACGCTGTATATAGTAAGGATTACCCAGATACCACTAAGTGCACAAATTTGACCAGAGGAGGGTTTGATATTATGTCTATCTCAACATATGCGATAGACGGTTTATGGGATGCAGTTTACATAGAAAATAGGTATATGCCTCAATCTACCTATGATAGATTTGATATAATGAAAACTAGTTTTGTAGTTAACCCTCTAACTACTCCATGTATAGAAATGGATTTAGAGAAGATACTTAAATCTACCAGGGACTATAAGTTAAAATAAACGCATGAAAGACGAATTAGTTATCCAAAGCCTCATAGAGCTATACAAAGAACGTGGAGTAGATCTACATCTATTACTAGATAACCCACTGTTTATTCATTTACCCCTCCACAGTAGGGTTAACTTAATTAAGCAATACGCATCTCACATTGCTTCACCTACATCTACTGTACTCAATAAGGGGGATGTTAAAAGTATTCTAATTGATTCCTTAGCAGGGGCTGGGCTAGCTGGGGGATCTGTCCTATTGCGTAGATTATTGGCTAATAAGACTAACGGGGTAAGTATGCCTATATCTATGAAGGGACTAGCCCTGGCATCTGGCATAGGTGCAGCGGCGGGAGCTACAAAGGCTTTATTTGATAGGTCTAGCTCCATATCCCAGAGGAATGATATGAATAAGGCATTCAATGGGTTGGCACATTCCGGGGAGGATAAGGACGCTATTAAACTTTTGGCACTACGTAATCTTCAAATTGGCCAACCTAGAAAACCTGGAGTAACCGGGAAATTTATGGGTTCGGTGGTAGATAACATAGTTCCATTATCTATGGAATACTCTAATGTAGTATACGCCCCTAAGGCGGTAGGGGTAGCTGGTAATAGATATATAAATGCTATTGATAAGAGCGTTAGTGACGAGTTCTTTAATAGTTCAGCAGAGACTAGAGATAAAATAACCTTTGAAAAAAATAAGGCAGAGGCGGAGTTTGGAGCATCTGAGAAATACAACGTTGATAGCACTAATAACTTCTTACGTAAAATACAGAACACTTTTAATGGATTATTATAAATGACAATGTTAGCATATTATATAAAACCAGTGTTGGAACTGGTACCGGAGATTTCTCCAATGATTAAGCAGGCTTCGGTGGATAGGGAGTATCCTATTGATAATAAATCCTCGGTACTAGCCTCCGCTATGGCTATTCAGTATATGGTTAAGGTTGCCCATAGGGCACCTGACTATGCAGAATTAGAAAAGGTGGCTAGGGCCGTAGAAGCTTATAGTCTCCAAGAAGAGATAGGATCCTTAGGTGAGCTAATGACTAAGCGTGCCGGTGAAGCTTGTATTAGTGCTGAGAAGAACTCCGTAGAATCTTACATGCTCAAAGAGGCAGCCTTTAGGGGTATGTTATCTGGGTTTTCTGATATATTCTCAGCAATATCAACCGCTAAGGACTTATACAAACAGGCTTCTGATAAAGGGGTTACACCCTCACCAGACATTACTCTGTATGCAGGTAAGTCTATCCTGAATAAATCAGCTGCCCTTAAATCTTTATCGGTTAGGCATTCCTTAACTAAGGAGGCTGAATATATTAAGCTAGCTAAAGCTTTAAGCGACACATCAGAAGTAAGTGAAGACTTGGCTTCTAGGTTAGCGGAGAGGGTTACTGGATTAGATAAAACCGCAGGATTAACACTCAAGGGTTTTAACTTTTACCGTGAGGCATTCCATACTAAAGAGGCTGCCATCAGTATTTTAAATATTAGGCTGGCTGGAAAAGACATACCTTACGAAAAACTCGCCAGGGTAGGCAGAGCGAATATTGCCTCTTATATAGGTAAAGATGTCGCCTCCGAGTTCGACCGTGGACCAGCTAATTTCAAACAGGTAGCAGAGACTCTTCCTCTAGACTTACAAAAAGTACTTGTGTCTCTAACTAAGAATGTATAATTAAGTATGTCAAATGGCGATACACCAGGATTCCACGGTATCTATACACTTAAATGTAAGATAGATTCTGTCTTAGGTAAAGATACTTGGTTTGACTACGAAGTAGAAACCATTATAAGTGAGTTAAACCTACCTTTTTATTCTAAGTCCCTGGGGGATAAGATATACCTACTAAAAACGTTAGGTATGAGACCAGAAGTGTTTCATGAAGACTTCTGGTTTACTATGGTAGCTACAGATGTGATAAATGGGAATATTGCTGACTTTACTCAAGTACCTCACGTTACTTCGCTAGAGCTGGCATATGCTATACTCCAAGTACAGATGTCCTTAAGTACCTCCGGTGTAATATCCAGGTATTCAGATGGGTTTATAGAGGGGGTAGCTTATATTTTACGTAATGAAGGATACTCTGAACCTGTAGCCCCTTTTTCATTTGTGCCTAAGGAGATGTTATCTCCAGGTCAAACTAAAGAAGACACTGATAACAAGGCTACTGCTATACAATTATATATAAAAGGTATGTCTAATGATTAACATAACAACTTTTGTAGGACAAGCATCTGGTATCCCTATTATGGATACTACAGGACTTACTTCGTTTCCATCTTTACAATTACTAACTGATTATAATGTATCTACCCCTAACACAGTTAGCTCTCTAGGATTAACCGGACTCTCCACTCCAGTTGAAATAAGTGCTGGATCTGGGGTATATACCACTACTTTTATTGCACCTACTATAGGTAATTTCTACGTAGTATATAATGGGGTAGTAATAGCCCATATAACCGTTGATGCATATGATGTCATAGGTATGTTAAAAAATATAGAAGATGAAGCACTGGGTAGTTGGTACTGGAATAAGCTTACGGGTAATTTAACTTTGATTAAACAAAACTCAACTACCTTGGCTACTTATAACGTAGTGGACACTACTTCTACTTCCAGTAGAGAACGGGTATAATTCTTTAATTAATCTAAAAAAGAGCCCTAGAAATATGGGCTCTTTTTTATGCTAGAAGGGTTCCTCTTCAGGTGATAGGCCAGTATTGACAACCACCGAGTTGTTACCTTGCAACCTTCCGCTCGGTATCACAATATCACCCAGAGTTACCTCAGCAGTTGTAATAATAGTCTGTAGGGGGGGTGAATTGGAGACTTGAATATCCTCCATACTAGATTTCCTAGATTTACTTTTAACCTCTACTACTTGGTCTTCTACAATTCCCCCGGCTTCATTATCCCCTCCCTTGAGTTCATTATCTACCTGATGGGTATTACCCCTAGCCTTAGCTTTAGTCCTTACCGCAGCCATTATCGCAGCCCTTTTCGCAGCCTCTTCCTCCTTAATACGAGCAGTTTCCTCTTTATGAATAATACCTTTAACCATTCTGTATATGATATCGTGGTTATTGCCAAGGTGTACATTCATGCAGGATAATTCTTTAAGGTTGGGGTGACTCTTAATAGCGGTGTAACTCTCAGCAGCTATGGATAGAAAGTAAGACATAGTATTAAAGGTAGTAGAAGAACCCCCTAACATATCCACAAATACTTTGTTGAAGTTCATAGGTTTACGGTAATAATAATTCTGAACTACTGCAATAATATTTGTTGCTACTAGGGCGTTGATGGCCAAAGTTTGATCTAGATCAGCACAACTACCTAGGCCCGGATTATCAGCCAACTCTAGATAATGCTTAATATCCATAGGTATACTGTGTATATTTTCCACGTGAGTAATCATCTTGGGTAATTTTTCAATTACTCCCACTTCGAAATTATCAGGATGCAAACCTATCTCTGGATTGAAGAAGTTTACTTGGCCAAAATTATCCTCATTACCAGAATCAATGATAAACACATTACTATAGTTATCATTAAGGTATACGATTGACATAGCGTTAGAGATAATATTTCTCCTGGCTACTACGGAGTCAACACACATGATGATCATACATGGTTCACTCTCCAGGTTCACACCTAATTGGGTAGTAAAGAATGTTTGGATATCCATATGTCCTTCTATACGAGAAGTCATCGGTATGATAGGCACCCCATAAGCCTTGCTATATCGTTCGGCCAGAACTACCGCCTTATTCTTACCAATGTCCTGATGAATAAAGTTTTGACGTGCCAAGTTTTTTTCCTCAATCGTATCAGGATCACATAACACAATATTGGGGGTGCCTAACCATCCTCGTGGTGAATACTCCCTGGTGATAGATCGGATAAACTGAGCCAACAGGGGAACTAGCCTGGAGCCGGTCCCTCCACATCCTACAACGATGATATTATGGGGAATGGTTGATGGAATAAAATTAAACAAGTGCCTCTCCTTTTAAATTAGTAATAGGAGGGGGTGTTTAACCCCCACCTTCACATACCGTTTTCTGCTATTTGTGATTGATACCTCCACGGAAGTGTATTGTACAGTTCCCTAACCATATCCCCCTGTTTTTCATCTTCCATTAACTGGAATAGATCGCAGATAACTTCTGATATAAGTTCATCTTTACCGGATAGGGTAGTCATACAATCACTAATCAATGAAAATGCATTGGCTACCTCCCCACCATATTGAATGGCCAAGAACGCGTATTGGTCATCTTCTAATGTACTGAGGTAGTTTCCAACAGGATCATTCTCATCTATCTCTTCACCACTACTCTCATCCCTTAACTGCTTCTCGCAGGGCTTTTCTATTAGCTCTCTGCTCACGTTTCGAGAACCTGCGGGACCCAGGGGGAGTTTTCCCTGAGCCCCCGAGGGAAAACCCGGTGGGAGCCCCCCTTCGTCGTCTCCAAATATTGATCCTAGAGAAGTTGGATCCGAGTGATAAGGTAGACCCCGTACGTTAGGTCCAGCACGTTCACCAGATGCAGTTGTGTTATCCGGGTTAGCCTTAGAGAATTGATACTGTTTCAAATGATCCCACTTATGGCCACCCTGATACCCCCGGTAATCCCCGCGTCCCACTGAGTAGTTAGGAGTATTAACGTTAGCTAACCACTCTTCAGGAACATCCACAACACGATCTTCTGGCGTATGGAAGATATCCTGGAGTTTTACTTCATACTTCTGTTTGTAGTAGTTAAAGCGGATTTTTACTTCTGGTTCTTTATCTTTGAGTTTTCCTACAACGCCTGAAAAACCAATGGCATTAAGGTCATCTCGATCATCCGTCGCTGAAAAGAAACTTCCCATTGTATTCAATAAGTTATAGCTTTTTTTAATTTAAGCCCTTGCGGTATATGGCATGTTACGTTAAAATACTATCAATAAATAAAGGATTAAGATGAAATCAGTTGATAGTGACGATATAGAACTAATATGTAAAATGTACGATGACGGAAAAACAGGGACTGAAATTGCAGCCATGTTTGGGTTACATCGAACTACTATACCTAAGCTATATAAACGTCACAGAGGGATAACGGGGAAGTTAACACCACACCAAGGTAATATGAGTTACTTTCAGACTATAGACTCACACATTAAAGCATATTTTCTAGGCTTTATAGCAGCAGATGGATGTATAGTAGAGAGTAAAACTAATAGTGGCCATAGAGATACTCTGGCAATTAACATACTCAGCAAGGATCGTACAGTCCTCGATACGTTGAAGAGAGAACTCGGGTCTGAGTTAGCTATACACTATTTTGAAAATAAGGACCAGGTGTCCTTCCGCGTTTGTAATCAACAAATTTGCGATGATTTGCGACAGTATGGGTTGGGTTATCGCAAATCACTTACTATGCCTAATTTGTATCCATTAATCCCTAGTAAGTTCCACGCATCATTCACATTAGGATATCATGATGGTGATGGCTGTATGTACTGGAAAAAGACTAGGTATGTCTCTAAGAGGGGATATGTAAAAACCTATGTAAATCCAGTTATAACTATCTGTGGAACTAAGGAGTTTTTACTAGGCATGGCTGATTTCTTAAAGCCTAAACAGTTTCTCATAAGTAAGAAGAAATCCATATTTTCCTTAGATATAAACTCTAAGGAAGATGTACAACTGTTCATGGATACTGTCTATAAAGATTGTACTTTTTACTTAAAACGTAAATACGATAAATACTACGAAATACCACAAGATCAGACTATATCATCATCCGAAAGTTCTTCGGAGTCGGGCGCTCGTGTTCCTATTATTGCATAGACTGCTCAAGGATTAGTCGTTACACTTTCTTGCTACTTCAATGTCTTTTCGCAAGCTTAGCACGGGATTGGGAATTCGCATTTCCGTTCCCCGTTAGCAGGAGTTATCCTACACCTCAGTTGTCTGAGTTCACCCGATTTTATCAAATCAGTTACCTGATTAGGCCACCATACTTAGGAGTTAATGGCTGTGAATATCCACGATTACACTTGTTCCCGTCGGGACGTATGCCCAGTCGTAACTAGCACTTCCCTTGGAAACTGTCTGAGGGGGGACACCAATGTGGTACCCTCGCTCAGCATTATAAAGGACGTGGATCATTGCCTCTACTTCTGATTTCTTTACTTCCATAACCTTCTTAAAGAAGGCGATGATCTGCTCCCAGATATCATAGGAGATCTTTCCCGCTGGCAGAAAGGCAATCTCTTGTCTAGTCATTTCAGCCGGGATGATTTCAGAAGCAGGACGAACATATCCCGGAATAGAGTCTACCTTCAGTCTAATGAAACGGTTCTCCCCGCGGAATACATGTCTCTTGAAGTATTCGTCTTTTACAATGGTGTAGATCTCTTTGTAGCCTTGTGTAACTGCATCAGTCTCTTCCTGTAGACTGTGGCAGATACAACTGATATTGGGCATCAATATTTGCATTTAATTTATCTCCTTTAGTAGATGGTTTATTACATACTACTAGTTACTTATACCATTATCTACGCCGTTATTTAACGTCGTAGGTCCCCATAGGGGAATGGCTTATTATCTATAGCTAGATCCCTGAGATGATGGTACCATTGTCTGGGGCTGGAGAACATGTTTCGGTTTACTTTGCTACCAATACCTAAGTCACTATTAAACGGAGATTCCCATAGGAAGTTGTAGTAGTAGTCCAGGCCCCTCAGATTATTATCTATAAATCTAACGGGCATCTTATTACCCCCATAACACATACTACAAGAGTCATATGCGTTGGTAAATGGCATTAGAAAAATACCCCTATCACGGTCCATAGTTGTAATAAGTCTGTCCTGTGGTAGCTTATTAACCGGCATATTTGTTACAGTATAGAATGCTCCATTATGGACCCAGTCACTTCTTTCTCTTCTAAGTTTATGGCTGACGATAATATTAGGAACTACTATGTCATACCTTTCCATTCTACTCCCATCAGAGAATTGGAAGGGTTTAACCCCTTCTTTATAATAACAAGAGATATCTAACTCAGTGGGCCCCACTGCCAAGTAGGATACACTACCGGGTAGAGACAATGATAACTTAGTTTCTTCGGAAAGGGTATTAGTAGCCCTAAGGACTGAGTTAATAAAGTCCTCATATGAGATAGTTTTAGTAATACCCCCTATACCTTTAATCATGACTGCATCGTCCATCAGCGTTACTTCTTGCCCCTTCACCTGCACCTGGGTCAACAGTGTTTCTTCTAAGTCAGATAGAGCCCTACTAGCTACAAGCGCGGCTTCTACTACTTCTGGGGTATCCTGAGACCCCTCAATAACTATACCTTCACTCATACGAAATCTCCTGATGTTAGGTTAGAATAGTGCTTAGCTTTCCTCACTGAGCCAATAACATTGTTTACTACATTTCTCAAGTGCAAGCCACCGTTGTGCTCTACCCCGAATATGGTAGTGATGTTTTTAACACAGGAAATTACATCTTCTCTGGTGGATATATCTTTTATCAGGTATGACTCTTTAATTGCTTCAACTACATCATCAGTTATACTGGTAGCCCTATTTAAACTTAACGCTATACTAGATAATATAGGCGCTTGCATTATAATTTCCTTTCCTACTTAATGTTCTAATAACTTTGGATATATCATCCAAGAATGTAAATAAGTTGAATGAGGAGCACTCTGGATGCCTACTATAGGTATCTGGAGAAATCCCAAAAGAGCCAAACATATAGGATACTGGGATATCACTGTCTGTAATATCATCTACATACCAACTACCTAATTCTACTTTAATATTCATAAAAAATAGTACAGGCATAAGTAGGGAACCCCCTCTAGGTAATCCTTCTATCGCTTCAGCTCTAACCCTTAAAAAAAGCTTAATAGGACACCCATTCCTAGCAGCCTTATAATTAAGATATTCCAAGTATCTTCGTATTGTCTTTGAATCAAAATCTGCTCCTGAGGATTCCAGATGAGAATATATAATAGGGTCACTAACATGTAAGCTGCTCTTACCATTAGGCTTCAGTCCTACATCGTCCACGTCCACCAGCCCCTCCATGTTAACAAGAATCCTGGTAGTTATTAATGGTACTGTTAAACTCAGTCCACTATTAGCCATCTCCACTTCATCCTTCTCCATGAAATCCATATAGGGGACTTTTTTAGCCACCTGATTATATAAAGAGGTATAAATTTTTTTAAAAAACTTCCTGGAGGTAGAAGAGGTAACCCTTAAATCTGCCACCACAGTGGATGATTTTGGAATAATACCATATTCTTTACTTTTAGCCGTAGTGAACTCCAGGAGCTTATTAATCCCTTCTCTACGGTAATTTACTATTAACTTAGATAGTGACGGTATACTGTTTTTTAGAAAAACCTTTACTTCTGCCATAATATAAACCTCCTCTTACTAAAAAAAACGGGTCCAGCTGGACCCGAACCCGTTTCTCCACCAGGGTTAAAGATTAACCCTTAGTACCAGTTTTGGGACGGAAGGTGATAACGCGAACTTGGCCAATGCCTTCACGTGTCACGATCTCCTCCGAAGCCTGATAGCCAGACAGACCGGGGATTTGGCTGGAATATGCAGCCACAACTTGAGAAACACTCAATGAACCAGGTACCTGGTACTCAGTGTCAGTTGCGGTAATTACGATGTTTGTTTGGACGATCTCTGCCATTTTGGTTCCTTCTTCGTTAACGATTTAAAAAGTATGAGCTAAAGGGAAATGCTACTAGCCGGCTAATAACTATGCTTTTCCCCGCTCAATACTGTTATACCAAGTAGTTGGAGAATATTGAAAGTTATGTTAATATAGGTGTATACATATATTATGGAGTATTAAAGATGAAGAGGGTTAGCATGTTTTTTAGCCTTGAGTTAATTGAGAGGCTGCGTATAGCCAAGGAGAGGACCGGCGTACCATTCGCTGAGTTCATAAGAAGAGCCGTGGTTAGAGCGTTGGATGAAGAAGGGTTGTGACGTGAGTAAGGTTTGTACTAAGTGTGAGGTTGAGAAAGATATAACCACTTTTTGCCCAATAAATTACAACCATGAGTAATCTGTCTAGCCTTATAAAATTAAAACCCTCCGAGATAGCCCGCGCCCTACTACAGGTACGAGGTAAACCACTTAATATGAAAGACTATCTCCCTATGGAGCTAATCTACGATATAGCCCCACCACAGCTGGTTTTACGCGCTTCAAGACAGATTGGGAAGTCCCTGGGGCTAGGTGCAACAATCATCGCTCAGTCTGTGATTAGACCATTCTTTACCACTATGTTTATATCTCCATTGAGTGGTCAGACTAGTAGATTTTCTTCGGCATACCTAGATCCATTTTTAGCCAGCCCTGTTCTAAAAAAACATTTCATGGATACGTCCTCAAAAAAGAACGTGTTTGAAAAGTCACTAAATAATGGATCCCGCATTTATCTCAGCTACGCCGAGACAGAAGCAGATAGTGGACGTGTGCGTGGCGCCTCCTGTGATCAGCTCCTTTTGGACGAGATACAGGACATTTCCCAAGACGCCCTACCAGTTCTATATGAAACATTATCAGCTTCTGAATTTGGATTTAAGAGACTAGCCGGAACCAGTAAGACACTCAATAATACGCTAGAGGTTGAATATAAAAAATCTTCTCAATGTGAATGGGTTTGCAAATGTGAGCACTGTGGTAAATATACAATTCCTATCGACTTTGAGACGTGCTTAAAAATATCAGAGAATCCTTTAGGCCCCGGCTGTGTGTACTGCGGCAAGGTATTAAATATGTCTACCGGTAGGTGGGCGGCTGCCAGACCTGAGGTTAAAAACTATATAGGGATGCATCTCCCTCAACTTATATTCCCAGTACGTACAAGGACAGGTACAGTTGAAAAGCCTGGAAAATGGGAAGAGATGAGAGGTAAGATTTTTGGCCTTAACGGGTCCAAAGGTTACTCGATGCAGAAAGTAGCCAATGAAGTCTTTGGACTTCCTAGTGGAGAAGGAGGCCGCATTCTCTCTATTAAGGAGTGTATGGATTGCTGTAATACCTCTAAGACGGCTTGGGATACTGGATTTCCTAGAGACTCTAGAAATATAGTGTGTACTGTATTAGGGGTAGATTGGTCTGTGTCAGGTAGTACTAAGTCTTATACTATAATCTCAATTTTAGGTTATGACTATAACGGTAAGTGTTATCTATTGTATAGCCAGAAATTAGACGGGATTGACGTGCTATTACAAGTAAAGCGTGCTGAACAACTTTATCATCAGTTTGAGTGTTCCTTCATCGGCTCAGACAGAGGGGTGGGGGTATTACAGGGTCAGTTATTTAAGCAGCACTTAGGGGATCAGAAAGTAGCTATGGTTAACTATGTAGCCTCTAAAACTCAGCTAAGATGGGATAAACAGGGTCTATTTTACGCAGCTGATAGAACTATGAATATAGATACCGTTATATTAAAGATGAAACTCGGTAAGGGTAGGTTTGAGACCCCAGCATGGGAGCTAACTAACCCATTCTGGCAGGATGCCCTTAACGTGTACGAAGAGGAATCTCAGTCCGGACGTAGACTGTATAGGCATGACCAGGATTTATGTGACGACTGGCTCCACTCAATAGTATTCGCAAACGTAGCATATATGGTGATTAAGGGTGACTTCTTGTACACCGATGATACCCCATCTCATTCAGATTCTATGTTTGATATAGACAATCTAATAACATAGTGTTAATATACACTTTTATACCATACCTAACCGGAGAAACAAATGGCAGATTTTGAAACAAAAAGTAAAGACAAAGACGCAGAAGTAATAGTAGAGAAGGAATCCTCTACAACCGAGCCTGAAGCTAATGATAGTAAGGCTCCGGAATATGATGAAACGGAGCTACTATCTATTTTTGATGAAATTATCTTTTCGGGGGAGTATGTAGAGTCCTCGAAGATTAAGGGTAAATTGAATGTGTCATTCCGAACACGTACCGCTGATGAGATTAGTAAGATCACCAGTAAACTGGATTCAACTCCGGCCCACTTCATTTCTACTATTAATGAACGTCGTTCATTATTTAACTTACACTTCGCTCTTACTAACTATCAAGGTAAGGATCTTTCACAGGCTAAACCCGAGGATAGGGAAAAGTTTATTAACTCCCTACCGGCCCCAATAGTAGGGGCACTCTTAATAGCCTTAGATAAGTTTGACAGGAAGATATTTAAAGCCTGTGAGGTGGGCGAAGAAAATTTTTAAAACAACCCTGGGCCATACATAGGCTCAGGCTTTATACCGGAGGGATGAAACTTCCTAAGTTAGGATCTCTGAGGGATAGAGTGTTTAGGGAATTCTCAGTAAGGGAGGCACGTAAGGAAGTTCACTTTGCTAATATACTAGCGTTAGTGGCGTCTACTAATCCTACATTCGAGGCAGGGCAAGAATCTAAAGCTTCGGAGTGGCTGACTAAAATAAAAACTACTTTTACTAACTATAGTAGTGCGGAGTTGGGTATTGAGCTAACTAAGTCAGATTCACAAGAGTTAGAGATGGCTGATGCATATGGTAGATTCGTTAAAGGATTAAGGCCTAAGCTATCTAAAGATGATAAGCGCGGTGGTTTGGTGGTTAAAGGCTTGGATGCACTATTCGTGGCTCACGGAGAAAAACCACCACTACCAGAAGAGTCTACACAGAAACAGGACACTAAGAAGCCTGAACCTGTTAATGTTAATAATAAAAAACTAAGAACTAATTTAAGGCCCAACTGACGTTGGGCTTTTCTTTTAACTAAAATACGATCATGTTTGGAAACAACGATATTTATAGAAGTCAAGCTGACCTAGCAGCCAACTCATTCACCGGCCCTCAGAATATGAACATAGGTGGCCCTGGGTGGGGTATGGACAGTAGCATGATGACCCCCAGTTATACTGCACCCTATCGTCCTCAATGGGCTGGTCAGGGTGGTCAGTACGACTATACTAAACGCGGCATGATTAGTTCCATGATTAGTCTCATGCCTTGGCAGGACTTCGGCCATACCGCCCCCCAGGATACTTGGCATTCTAATGTTAGTTCTGCAGTTGAATCGCCCTTTGATGTAGCTGCATTCGTAGTCCAGAGGATAGCAGCTCCTATTTTAGCATTCAAGATGGCTAACCACCTCCTAGGAGCTAAGTCTTTTAGTGGAGCCTTTAGTGGGCGGGGTGCTGGTCCCTCATTCGGTAGGAGTATGTTCAGGGGTGGGGCTAACGGGTTTTTACGTGGAGCTGGAGCCAGTGCAACTACAGCCGCTAGGGTAAGTATGGCTGCAGGGGTGGCCGGTAGTGCCATAGGATCTGTAGCCCTACCTTTCGCAGCAGCCATGGGTGGCCTAGCTGGAGCAGAGAGAGGCCTCTTTAACCCTTATATAAATAATATGAAGCAGGCTGAGTCAATACATCAGAACTTTAGCGGAGTAACTTTTGCTGACG
>Ga0210050_1003675_pt1 | contig 13383 bp, 7 predicted proteins | sample CryGey132114_all_FD_185463 | JGI IMG/M metagenome (GOLD analysis project Ga0210050, IMG submission 185463) | Groundwater microbial communities from aquifer - Crystal Geyser CG22_combo_CG10-13_8/21/14_all (SPAdes) (version 2) | ecosystem: Environmental > Aquatic > Deep subsurface > Groundwater ...
TGTCTATATAGGGCATATCATTCATATGTTTGATGATTTTAGGTACTAATTCTTCATATTCTTCCTTTGTGTATTGTTTGTTCAGGATGCAGTAGGATTTGTTGCGGAGACCGATGCAGGCGAAGAGGTGAGAGGAAGCTGAACATAACGAAGAATATCTAAGATCATGAGATGTCTGATTCATAAAAGAAAACTGTACATCAGATCCCCTAAAAGCTGGAGCTACAGCCTCATAAATAAGTTCTGTTTCTATTGTTCCATAAGTGTCTACACAATCCTTTGAATTACCTATACGTATAGAGTACTTGATGTTTTCAGAATTATATACATTAAAACAATTTATTGTGTTTTTAGAGTTTTCAATATTATTTCCCGAATACTTAACTCCATTTACCACTTGAGTGTACTTATGAATTGATTTTTTTTCTTGTATGTTACTAAACTCTGATATTATTTTCTGAATATTTTTATAATCCCCTGTTTTTATTTCCTTCATTTTTGATTCATATTCTGTCTTTAAAAATTGAGTATTTTTGAAAACATATTTTTTATTACGCAAATTGGAAGAGAGAAAACAATTCTGACAATTTACACAATCGAACAAAAAACCTGAGTCGATGCAATTGTTACAATTTTTAAGAAAAATACTATTATAATTATTTTGTGAATCTACATTTTTATAACACCAATTAGATTTATTAACAAACATAGAATCTAGGGTATCCTGACTTTTATCAATAGAATATGAATAAGCCACATTTTCACAAAAAACTACAGAATAAGATAAAAAACAATTTCTGTCTTCTGTGGCATAGTTAACATAATCTGAGTTAACATTATTAAACCTCCAAGCTTGAATTAAGGGGATTTCTTTTAGTAATTTCCTCCATTGTTCGAAAAAAGATTTAAAAAAATTATAATCATTCCCATAAAAAGTAGGGTCCCATTTATCTCCCCACCAACAGCCATCACAGTAAATTTTTGTCTTTTCTTTAGAGTCATACATTGAAATTATATTTTTTTTACACAAATCACAAACTGCCTTATATAAAACTCTTTCATTGCGCCAAGTCATCCTTCTTTGAGAACGGCATTCCGGACAAAAAGTTGGCGGAGGGACTTTTATTTTTTCATAAAAATTAAAATCTCCCGGCTCGATAGTAAATTGAGTCTTACAGTTTTGACATATCACGTTTTGTGGTTTATACTCCATAACTTTTTTACAACCTGCCCCGTATGAAGCTCTGCTTTCATTCGGGGTTCTGACAGTTTTTAGTTTCGTTTTGGTATTCCACTTACTTTTTACTTTATGAACTTTATAAACTTTCTACTACCTTAGATTCCCTCTTTTTTGAGCTGTTCGATTATTTCACGAGATTTGCGAGATAATCTCCCTGGAAGTTTTATTTTAAGTTTAATCAATAAATCTCCACGCTTACTTTTTAAAACAGGCACTCCTTTCCCTTTTACACGAAGAATTTCATTAATAGACACACCTTCTGGTATTTTTACTGATATATCACCATCTAAAGTTTGAATAGGATACTCTATACCTAAAAGAGCATCTGAAAGTTTTAAATCTAAATTCATCACAAGGTCATTCCCTTCACGTTTAAATATCGCATGTGAAGCAACATTTATTTTTATATAAAGATCTCCTGCTGTTCCTTTAAAAACAGCTTCACCACCTCCAGTCATGCGAATCATTTCTCCATCATGAATACCAGCCGGTATGTTAACAGAAACTTCAATTTCTTTACGCAATACTCCTTTACCTTTACAATTTTCACATTTTTCTTTTGGCACCTCGCCAGAGCCTAGACATTCTTCACAAGTTTTTTTAGTTGAAATAGTTCCTAAAATAGTTCTTTTCGCTTCTCGAACTTTTCCTTGTCCATTACAATATTTACAAGTTTCCATCTTAGTACCAGATTTTGCTCCAGAACCATTACAACTAGAACAATTTGAAGTTTTAGTAATTAAAATTTTTCTGCTAGTCCCAAAAATAGACTCAGAAAAAGAAATCTGTATTTCAGTAGAAATATCACGTCCACGTCTTGTTTGTGTTCTACTTCCCCCCATTCCTCCTGTAAAAAAATCACTAAAAATATCATTTAAATTCCCAAAATCAAAATCTGCATTTTCATTTTGAAAACCAGAAAAATCCCATTGTCCACCTCCAGAAGAAAAACCTTCAAAACCATGTCCTTCTCTTGAATACCCACCTTGACCCATATTTTCAAAACCAGACCCAAATTGGTCATATTTTGAACGTTTAGAATCATCAGAAAGGACTTGATAAGCTTCATTTACTTCTTTAAATTTGCTCTCATTTCCCTCTTTTTTATCAGGGTGATATTTATGGGCTAATTTATAAAAAGCCTTCTTTATCTCATCTTTTGAAGCCCCTTTATTTACACCCAGAATTTCATAATAATCTTTACTCATAAGCGTATTATATCATAGGTTCTGATTCTTGAGAAATTTTTTTCTTTACTTCTCCATCTAAAACTTCCTCTCCATTTCCTTCAACTTCTTCTTCATTTTCTTTCTTCTTCCCTTTGCCTTCAATAATAGCTTTTTCTTCAGAACTTCTGATAATCGATGCTTCCTCTTCCTCTATCAATTTTTGAGCATCATCTTTTGAAATTGAATACTTTTTACGAGATGCCTCAATAATTTCCTCACGATATGATCGATGAGTCGGGGGCAAAACTCTAAGAGTTTCAGCTGAAAACGGATCATAAGATTCACCATCAATTGTCATTTTAATATAAAATTCCGCCACGGCCAAATTAATCATATCCTTAACATCAAAGACTGGTGCAAATTCTGGTTTCATTTTAACTGCATCTTCACCTCCAATACGAAAAGTAATAACACTTCCACAGTTACCAAGTACTGCCTGATGAACTTTTGGAATAATTTGCCCAACATATTGATGCGCTATAGTTAAGTTCAAAGCATATTTTCTAGCTTCTGATAAAATATTTTCAAAAGTCTGAGTAACAACATTTTGAAACTCATCTACATATAAATAAAAATCTTTACGATCTTTTTCTGGAATTGCTGCTCGTTCCATTCCGGCTTGTTTTATTTTTGTCAAAAACATTGAACCCAAGAAGGAGGAATTCTCTTCTCCCAGACGTCCCTTAGAAAGATTAATCAATATTATTCTTTCTTCATTCATTAATTTACTTATATCTATTTTATTTTGTTTCTGCCCAAAAATATTTCGAAGTAATGGATCTGAAAGAAATTGTCCAAGTTTATTTACCAGTGGAATAATAGCATCTGTATCAAATTTCTCAGACCAATCGGCAAATTCAATAGCGAAGAATCTTTTTACCATATCGTCAGTAATGTATTCCACTACTTTCTGTCTATAATTTCTATCTGTTAACATTGAAATCATTCCGCGCATTGTGGCATGTGGATAGTCAAGCAAGGCCAGACAAGTAAAACGGAAAACGTGTTCAAGACGTGGTGTCCAGTTAGCTCCGAACTGTTTCTGAAAAACTTCAATCAAACCTTGTGTCAATTGAAACTTAAATAATGGATCAACATTAGCTAAAGGATTAAAAGAAGCTGGAAAATCCAAATCAGTAGGATCAATGATACAAACATCTTCAATACGTTCTTTCGGTATAAAATCAAGCATTGCGTCTATTTCATCTCCGTGTGGATCAATCAGACAAATCCCATGATTATAGGTTATATCTTGACGCATAAAAAGTTCAAGCATTTTACTTTTACCCACACCAGATTTTCCGATAATGTAAAGATGACGTCTACGGTCTATACGCTTAATACCAAAAATAAATTTCTTTTCTTCTAAAGAAGCAACATAATTAGTTCGTCCAATAAAAGAAACTTCCTCTGGCTTAACTTTTCCAAAAACTGGTAATTCTGGTGGAGGAGGAGCATATTTAATTATTTGCACTCGATTTGCCTTTGACATACACCTATTTTACTACAAAATCAGCTTAAATTCCACACCTCACCCCAAGCCCTCTGCTTAATAAAGGAGAGGGGTTTTTAATAAACTTCTTTTTGATAACAACTCTTACAATATACAATTTCTGGTCGATCTGGAGCATAATTTGTAGTAATTTCTTTTTTACATTTGTCACAATTACGTTTCCAAAACTTATATGGCCCGCGACGATCTATACGATCTAAAAAACGACAATTCCAGCATTTTCTAGGAATTGGAACAACCATTTTTCTATAAAATTCAAGCTCTCTTTTAATTAATCGATAATTTCTAGAACATTTCGTACAAACAAGTATTTCATTTATAAAATCATCCGATATATTTTCTATATGATCAGGAATTTCTTCTGATTTCATAGTTTCCTTGCCTTCTGTTTTTTGAATATTATCTTGCCATTTAAAACCTTGTTCTAACACTTCCTCTTTTGTAAGTGGCATATTATCTTGTGCAATTGTTTCATTGTATCCAAAAGGACATAGTTCAGAAGGTAAAAAATCGCCATATACATCATTATCTTTTAATTCTTTTTCTATATGACTTTTTATTTTGTTATACTCATCTTTATTATATTTTTTATTCAAAATAACAAAAGATCCATTTTTTACAGCATCGCAGCCTATACAATCATTACTTTGTCTTGTGGCAAATGAGTACTCTATGTCTTGAGAGCTTTCAACCCACCAAGAACAAATCACTTTCCTAGAACCTGCTCCAATACCAACTCCGTTATAAAGAAGTTCGGAAGTACGACAATGACCAATCATATCAGCACAATCTTTACTCCGTTTTACTGAAAATGAATGTCGCATATCTTCAGAAGAAGAAATTTCAAAACAGTTATAACAATTCTTAGAATCAAAAATATAATTGCCATCACAATTAGTCACTTTAAGATTATTATTACTACGATATGGAAATTTAAGAGAAAATTCTGCAAATTTTTTCTTTATTTCTTCTGTTTTCATAAAACTACCGGAAATTTCCGACACACGTTTTAACCATTCATCTCTAGAAAGTGGTTCATTAAAAAAATGATAAGATTTATGACGTAAATTCACACAACCAAAACAATTCGAACATCCCATACAACTAAAAAGAAAATGAGAATCTATGCAATCTGATACATTTTGTCCCCAAGCTATTCCATTACTTTTATGAATATTAATACTTTCATAAGTATTCTCTATTGTATTACCATAATAAACATCATAAACATCTCGACTATCAATTATGCCACGTGAATAAGCACAATTTTCATTATTTGGACCACTATTAAAAATCAAGTAACCATCTTTATTTCCACCCGCAAAATTTGCATATTCACTATTAATATTAGGCCCAGTAACAGCACTACTATAAGTAGCAGATTTTGGAACTTTTAAAATTAATTCTTTTAATTGCTCAAAAAATGGTTTATCAAAATCATAATCTATTGCATAAGAGAAAGGATTCCATTTATCTGAAACCCAACAATCATTACAATACACGGTATAAGGAGAATTTGGATTATACATACTAATAATAGAGCGACTACACAAATTACAAGTTCTATTATAAAGAGTACGTTCATTTCTCCATATTGCCCTCATCTTAAAACGACAATCTGGACAAATTTTTGGAACTGGAACATTCATCTTTTCATAAAATCCAAAATCATCTTGATCTAAGATAAATTCTTCTTTACATTTTTTACACTTTCTTTTTTCATTTTTGTATTCCATCCCAGTACTAAAATTTTAAATTTTTATTAATAATCATCGTTTTATTTATTTTTCTAATTATATTTTATCATTATAATACTTACTCAAAATTTAGTACAGGACAAGTATTTTTTAATTTCCTTAGTATGCAGTATACTGCATACTAAGGTTTTTTAATATACCTCCTGCTGATAACATTTTTCACAATACACTATCTCCGGTCGATCTGGAGCATAGCTTGTTTCAAATTCATTCTGACATCCCTCTTTCATACACTTTCGATGCCAAAGTTTCATTGGATTACGCTTTTTGAGTCTAGCTTCGTGACGACAATTAAAACATAAATGAGGAAGTGGCACTCCAATTTTATGATAAAGTTTTAACTCATTTTCAGTTATCTTATAAGCACTTAAACATCTACTTTCTGTTTTTCCTATATTTAAACATTCTATTTTCTCTTTAATAATTGAATCTGGAACATCATCTAAATTATCTGGTAAATCTTCAGCTGATACAGTAGTTTGGTATTTATTCTTTTGTTTATCTCGCCATCTATACCCTTTTTTAATTGCTTCTTTTTTGGTTATTGGGAAATAATCTTGAGCTTGAGTTTCATTATAACAAAAAGTTGATATTTCAGCTGGGAAAAATTCTCCATATTTATAAACAATTCCATTTTTATCAACATACGGCATATTATTCATCTGCTCTATAATTTTTGTCCTGAGTTTTTCGAAGGATTCTTTATTATATTGTTTGTTTAGAATGCAATACTTTTTACTTCGCAAACCTAAACATCCAAATAAATTATCACAACCATGGCAATTAAAAGAATATTCTATATCCCTAGAACTATAAACTACACTGGTAAATAAATTGCGATAATTTCCTATACCAGTATCAAAAGCTTCATAAACTAATTCTGCCTCTCCCACACCTGGTCCTGAATCATAAACATCCTTAGCAAGATGTGCAATCCAATGTATATATTTTGAATCTTCTATTCGTATGCCAGTTGCATCAAAACAAAACTTACAATTTTTTACTCCATCCAAATTATCACCCGTAGAATTAACTACTTTTGTTTGGTTTATAAATTGATGTATTGATTTAGAATAAAGTTCTTTGTACTTTTCTTTTAACTTTTCTATTTCTTTGTAACTTTTTAAATTAATTTTTGATAATTTTTGATTATATTCTTCTCTAGAGAGTTGCTGATTCCACATACAATAAGATTTATTACGTAAATTACTACATCCAAAACAATTTGTACAACCATGACAATCATATAAAAAATAAGAATCTACACAGGTTTTACAATTAAAAGAGTATAAAGTATGATAACAATCAATACAAAACATATCTTCATAACAAAGTTCTGATTTATGAACCACATAGAGATCAGAAGAATCTTTTATAGCACAAATTCTATTTGAATAAAAAGTTTTTTCTATACTCCAAGAACCGGAAGACATATAACTATCCTTGCTATCTTCTGCTACATTACAATAATCACTATTAGTTGCTTTAGAATTAGAAAGACATTGAACAGGAAAAATATCCCTCAATTCTTTCCATTGTTGAAAAAAAGGTTTAGAAAAATCATATTCTCGTCCATAACTTAATGGATCCCAGTCATCACCCCACCAATATTTACTATCATAAACAGTTAATTTTTCATCTGGATGATAAATAGTTATTAAATCTTCGGTATGCTCGGAACCATCACATTTTCTTTTATATAAAGACATTTCATTCCTCCAACATAAACGTCTTACTGTGCGACATTCTGGGCAGAATGTCGGCGGAGGAACTTTTATCTTTTTATAAAATAAAAAATCTTCAGGCTCTATAATAAAGTCTTTTTTACAATTTTGGCAGATCTTCTTTTCACTAACATTATTCATATCTTTGGCTCTTTAAGGCCTTGCCTTTGGGCTCCTTTTAAGGCAAGGCCTTTTTCTTCTCGCCATTTTATTCTAAAATTTTTCTCAAAACGTCTTCTGGAACTTCTTTTGTATTATCTGTGGGAACTTTTTCTGAAATTAAATTTTTTAACTTATCCATATCTTCTTTACTTGCAGATCTATCATTAGATGGTTTCTCTTTATTTTCAGTTTTTAAAGCATCTAAAGAAATAGGTACAGGGGTAGGAACAACAGGTTCCACCGTCTTCATCGGTGTCCCACCATCTACGGTGATTTTATTTAAAATTTCTCTTAATGCTGAATTATCTCTAGGTTTTATATTTTCTTTTTCCTTTTTACTAAAAACCTTTTTAATTGTTGAAAATATTTTAGGACGTGAAGATGAAGGTGGAACATTTCTAACTGGAGTTCTTTTATTAAAATTATCAGGTGTAGCTTTTTCAACTCTTTCTGGGTATCTTTCTGTCTCTCCATTTCCATCTTTTTGTTTAAACTCTATACCCAAGTCTGCTAAAGGTTTATAAAACAAAGTTTCATCTTGTTTAATTTGTTTTATTGATCCAGCAATTGGTTTTAATTCACCAGATTTTATTTTTGCTATACAATCTTTACAATAAACTGCTCTACCAACTTCTGGCTTAAAAGGAACCATAGTATCTTTTTTACAAATGGAACATACAGCTGGAAATTTTTCAACCCCACCAATATTACTATCATCACCTATCGACATTCCACTCCAATCATTTATTTCTCTCTCTACCACTTCTCTAGATCTACAATATAAAGCACGAGAAGATTTAATAACTTCATCCTCAACTTTTTTATTGCCAGACTTCACCATAGGAGGAAGAGTTTTAGCAGAAAATGGACGAGAAGATACTCCATCTATCATTAATTTCAAATAAATCTTAAAATTTGGTAAATTCACGATATCCTGCGGTATAAATTCTGGTTCAAATTCTTTTTCTAAAAATTCTGCATCATCAGCACCAACTCTAAAAACTATCATTGTTCCAACGTTTCCAAAAATTGCGTCTCGAACACTTGAATTTTTTTCTGTGATAAGTTGAGCAGTATATTGATGAGCTACTGTTAAGTTTAATCTATATTTTCTAGCTTCAGATAAAATACCAGCAAAAGCATCTGTCACAAAATTTTGAAATTCATCAACATAAAGATAAAAATCTTTCCTGATTTCTTCTGGTATACGTACACGTTCCATAGCTGCTAGTTGAATTTTTGTAATAATCATACCTCCTAAAAGTGAAGAATTATCTTCACCAATACGTCCCTTAGAAACATTAACAAGAAAAATTTTTCCATCGTTCATTATGTCAAAAATATTTATAGTACTAACTGACTGACCTACAATATTTCTAATTATAGAAGTAGAAAGAAATTGCCCGACTTTGTTTTGAATAGGTGCGATAGCTTCATTTCTAAATTTATCTTGCCAAGCTTCGTATTCGTGAACCCAAAAAGCTTTAATGACTGGATCCTTTAAATTCGTAATTATTTTTTGTCGATAATCTTTGTCCACCAACATTCTAGGGATTCCAAGAAGTGTCGAACCAGGAGTATCAAGCAATGCTAAAATTGCATTATTTAAAATATATTCCATACGGGCACTCCAAGCATTTGCCCAGATTTTAGTAAAAATACCCATTAATCCCGAAGCTACTAAATGTTTATATTTTGGATCAATCAGTTCCAAAACGTTAAATCCAATATGGAAATCAATATCAGCTGGATTAAAATAAACAACATCTTTCATTCGATGTGGTGGGATAGCCGACAAAATAGCTTCTACATTTTCTCCGTGTGGGTCAACCATACAAACTCCATCCCCATTTTCTATATTCTGAATAATCATATTAAACATCAGTGCAGATTTACCTGTCCCTGACTTTCCGAGAATATAAACATGCTGACGCCTATCTTTGCGCTTTATACCAAAAAGTACATTTTTATCCCTATAGGTAGTATTTCCAATGTATGTAATTTCTTTATTTTCAGGTAATTCGTGCAATTCCATATATGTAAATTATACCAGAGATTTATAAAACTAAAAAGCCCCATAAGAGGCTTTTTAGTAATAAAAGATATTATACTTTTGGAGCTTCACCTTCGGGTTTTTCCCCGCCTGCATCGCTTTGCGAAGCATTGCGGGCAGGTCCTTCCTTAAACTCAGCATCGTGAACCTCAGAATTCTGTTCCTCTGGGGGTGTGGCAGGAGGAGTTTCGGCGCCGACTTTACTCATCGCTTCACCAATCTTAGACATTTCAGCAGATAATTCTTCTGTAGCTTTTTTAATAGCATCAACGTTTACACCACCTGCCTGCGCAGGCAGGTCTTTCACTCCTCTTAAAGCAATTATTTTTGCATTAACATTATCTTTCACATCAGCTGGGATTTTTGCTTCATTATCTTTCAATGCTTTTTCAGCAGTATAAATAATCATTTCAGCTGTATTTTTTACATCAACAGTATCTCTTTTCTTTTTATCTTCTTCAGCATGAAGTTCAGCGTCTGCTTGCATTTTTTTAATATCTTCTTCTTTAAGTCCAGAACTTGCTTCTATTTTTATAGATTGAGCTTTTCCAGAAGCTTTGTCTTTCGCAGTCACATTTAATATTCCATTCACATCAATATCAAATGTTACTTCTACCTGAGGCATACCTCGAGGTGCTGGTGGAATCCCATCTAAAATAAAACGACCAAGAGATTTGTTATCGGAAGCCATAGGACGTTCTCCTTGTACTATATGAATCTCCACAGAAGTCTGATTATCAGCTGCAGTTGAAAATACTTGAGATTTAGAAGCTGGAATAGTTGTATTCCTATCAATTAATTTTGTACCAACTCCTCCTAATGTTTCAATACCAAGAGAAAGAGGTATCACATCAAGTAGTAAGACATCACGTACATCTCCCGCAAGTACTCCCGCTTGTACCGCAGCACCAAGAGCTACCACTTCATCAGGGTTAATAGACATATTTGGTGTTTTGCCAAAAAGATTTTTTACAGCTTCAACTATCATCGGCATTCTAGTTTGTCCACCAACCATTATAATTTCATTTATTTCATCCATTTTAAATGGTGATGCTTCAAGTGCTCTTTTTGTTATTTTAATTGATCTATCTACATATTCCTTTGCAATAGATTCAAGAGTTGCTCGTGACATCTTCAAAAGTAAATGCTTTGGTCCTCCTGAATCAGAAGTAATAAATGGAATATTTATTTCTGCCTCCATTGTGGTAGAAAGTTCATGTTTAGCTTTTTCTGCTGCTTCTTTTAATCTCTGATGAGCAAGTGGATCTTTTCTTACATCAATACCAGATTCTTTTTTATATTCTTCAGCAATCCAAGAAATAATTTTTCTATCAATATCTCCACCACCCATATGAGAATCTCCATCAGTAGATTTTACTTCTATAACATCATCACCGATCTCAAGAACAGAAACATCAAAAGTTCCTCCACCGAAATCATAAACAACTATTTTCTCATTTTTCTTTTTATTAAATCCATAAGCAAGAGCTGCTGCTGTAGGTTCATTAATAATTCTTTTTACATCAAGCCCTGCTATTTGTCCTGCATCTTTTGTAGCTTTTCTTTGAGTATCATTAAAATATGCTGGAACTGTGATGACAGCTTCTGTTATTTTTTCTCCTAATTTAGCTTCAACATCAGCTTTTATCTTTTGTAATACCATAGCAGAAATTTCTTCTGGACGATAAAACTTTTCTGACATCTTTACTTTTACTCCACCATTCTCTCCTTGCTCAATTTTAAATGGAGCAGTTGGTTTATCTTTTTGTACTTCTGGATCATCAAATCTATGACCCATATATCTTTTTATTTCAGAAATTGTATTTTCTGGATTAGTCACTGCTTGTCTTTTTGCAAGAAGTCCTACAATACGATCACCATTTTTTGCTGTAGCAATTACAGAAGGTGTCGTACGATTACCTTCCACGTTTTCTATAATTTTTGGCACACCACCTTCAATAAAAGCGACAGCCGAATTTGTTGTACCCAAATCTATACCTATGATCTTAGACATATTGTTAAAAGTTCGTAAAGTTACAAAGTTCATAAAATGATTTCCTAATTTAAGATTTCACTTTTTAGACTTTATAACATTATAAACTTAATTACTTTATAACTATTCTAATAATTATATACAAATCTTATATTTTTTGCAAGTATTTCGTGACCGCAAAATACTTGTCAAAAGATAGTATATATTATAAGATATAGATATGTCAAGAAAAATCGAATATTCTAATAAAATACTTAAGATCTTAGCTGAAAAACCAGTTATTTCCGTAGATTCAATTAAAGAATCAAAAGACCAAAAAACTAGTTATGCACTTAGTCGTTCCATAAAGAATCTTATAGAATCTGGATGTATTGAAGTATTAAAATCAGACAATAAAAACTATTTAAAACTTACTAAAAAAGGTAAGAATAAACTAAACTCTATAAAATTAGAAGGAGATGGTGTATTAGTATCTACTGCGTGGGATGGCTTGTGGAGAATTATAATTCTCGATATCCCAGAAGAAAGAAAAAATGAAAGAGAAGCTTTACGTTATCTTTTAAAGAAAGCAAATTTTACTTGTATAAAAAATACTGTATGGATATCTCCACTACCATATGAACATCTTTTCACAAACATTAAAAAAGATTTAAATCTAGGAACAGAACTTATAATAATCGTCACAGACAAAATTGATGAAGAAACAAAACTAGCTTTTTTAAAAAGTATTAAAAAATAAAAATTTTAAAAGATTTTCGCTTTTTCTCAGATTATATTTTTAAAACCTCCAGCTTGAAGATCCCAAAGTTTTTTATAAAGACCACTTTCTTTATTTAAAAGTTCTTCATGTGTTCCATCTTCAATAATTTTTCCCTTATCAAGCACAATAATACGATCCATTTGTCTTATAGTCGAAAGTCTATGAGCTATGACTATCGTTGTCTTCCCTTTTATTAGTTTAACAAGTGCGTCTTGTATTAAAGATTCTGAATGAGAATCCAAAGAAGATGTAGCCTCATCTAATATTAGTATTGGAGCATTTTTAAGAATAGCACGAGCAATAGCAACACGTTGACGTTCACCACCAGAGAGTTTTATTCCACGCTCACCTACATATGTCTCATATTTTAATGGTAATTGCTCTATAAAGTCATCACAATGAGCTAAATGAGCCGCTACTAATACTTCTTCATCAGTAGCATCACGTCTGCCATAACGAATATTTTCCATCAAGGTACGATGAAAAAGCACAGGATCTTGAGGTACAAAAGCCATTTGTTCTCGAAGATTCTCCTGAGAAATTTTACTAATATCAATATTATCAATAGTAATTTGACCATCTGTTAAATCAAACAATCTCATAAGTAATCGTACAAAAGTAGTCTTTCCTGCTCCAGAAGATCCAACAATAGCTATCTTCTGACTAGCCGGTATCGTCAAAGAAAAATCATCCAAAACTTTAGTATTATTATTTTTATAAACATACGTTACGTCTTTAAAAACAACTTCTCCTTTTATATCTTTTGCAACTACTTTTGGATCATCTACAATTTCATAAGGTGTATCAAAAATAAGTGCCATCTCTTGAGCGTTAGCAAAACTATCATAGTAATTTCGAATGATACTAGCAAAACTCCATAAATTTTCACCAAGACGGACAAAATAAGTTTGCAATAATATCATTACAGGTAAAGTAATAAGAGAAATTTGCC
>Ga0210050_1003679_pt1 | contig 13377 bp, 15 predicted proteins | sample CryGey132114_all_FD_185463 | JGI IMG/M metagenome (GOLD analysis project Ga0210050, IMG submission 185463) | Groundwater microbial communities from aquifer - Crystal Geyser CG22_combo_CG10-13_8/21/14_all (SPAdes) (version 2) | ecosystem: Environmental > Aquatic > Deep subsurface > Groundwater ...
CATAACCTCTTCTGACCATTTGTGCTGCGTCTCTACGCACTTTTGGCATATTTGGATTGATTGTATACATAATGCTTGATATTACACTTTTTATGGTTAAGTGTTTCCAAGCTATTGAGATAATACGAAAGGGTTGACAAGATTGATTAAGTATGATAGTATTATAACCAGATTTAGGTGCATTCCGCACCATTTTCCTTGTCGTTTTGACAACACAAAACCCTGAGGAGGGATAAATACCATGAAGAGCTTCTTCTCGTTTATGATGTCGGCACTTGTTGTGCTGGTGATGTTCGTGACCAGTGGTTGCGATAGCTCCACACTTTCGGGTGTGGATGCCGACCCACAGTCGTCCTGGGTGATCATCGACAACGAAGAGACTATCGATGCCGCCAAGTACGGGATCTCAAACGATGTCGTGGAAAACGGCATCATCGTGGCTGGCAAAAACGGGCCGGTGGATATCAGCCGTAAGGCTGGTGAAGCGCCGTTCCTTCTCTGGGATATCATTGACGTGTCCAGAAACGTGGATACGTTTGAAGAGAGGGTCAACATTTACTATACGCTGAATACCGAAGAAGGGTATTTGGCGGATGGGATGTACGCTCTTTACATCCTGAATGATCATATTGAAAGGGATTTCATTGAACCCGAGCTCCGTACGTGGAGCGAGGAATTCGGTGAGTCCCTGAAGCTCGTGGAAGTCGGTATGAACACTCCCTACGCTGACGGACGCGTGGAGTTTCAGAGCCACGAATTCGGCTATATAAGCAAGAAGGTTTTTCTGCAGAACGGAGGATTCCTCCTCGTTCCAAAGAAGAATCTGATGGTTACGGCCGAATCGGGCGTATTATCCTCGACAGAGGGTCTTGGTCGGGAGGAATATTACCTTCAGATGAGACTCAACATTCCCATCAGCTTTGATCCCGATCATATGGTTTTCCTGGAACTGACGACAGGTAAGTTCCTGGATTACGATGGTGGCACGACCTACGATATGGTCGTGTACCCCGTCAATTCGGAAGGTAGCGTGTTTGCCCGTTTGGAGCACGTGTCTGTTGTAGACGAGACTCTCGTTTTCATGCTCGCACAGGAGCCGACGGCGGTATATGTCGGTGTGACTCCTATCAGAAACGGGGTCAAGATGGTGGAAGATGGCAGAGCCTTCTTCTTCTGTTCCATGATCAGAGAACAGTCAGGTGAAGAGTCGGCTCGAGTAAAGCCGGACTTCAATTCATCGGAGACCTGCTCTCAGAAGGGATAGTTGTAGTATGGTCGTGTAGAAATACATGACTTTGACCGGGTTTCGCGCTTGCGCGTGACCCGGTCTTTTTTATTTTCTATTCTCCAACGCGCTTTTCATCGTATGCTCATCAATGTATTCAAGCTCCGTACCGGTAGACATTCCACGTCCAAGCGTGGATATTTTTATATTATGTTTTCTTGAAAGTGGCTCAAGTAGCTGTATTAAATAATCAATAGTGTGCTCACCATCTCGGTGTACGGGCATTGCAACAATTATTTCTGTTAGCCCATTTTCTATTCTTTTTGTTAGAGAAGATATTAGTTCACGAGAGCGTATTTTGTTTTCTGGGTTTGTGTCGGTGGGGGATATTACTCCGCCTAATATAAAATATTTTCCATTATAAACCCTTTGTTTTTCTACGTTTTCCATATCTGTGTCTGTGGGTACAATCATAAGAACTTTATTGTCTCTAGAGGGATCTCTTTCTATTTGAGAAAGCTCTTCATTTTTGGTGGAATAAAAGTGAACATAACTCATTTTACAAACACGTATATTGTTTTTTAAATCAGAAATTAGACCAGTGAACTTTTCTATTTCGCTATTGTCTTGCCTAAGTATATGATATACAAAACGGCGTGCTTGACGCGGGCCTATACCGGGGAATTTTTTGAAATATTCTGTAAGGATATCTATTTCGGACATAAGATGAGTCTATAAAGTCGAAAGTCTATAAAGTTAGTATTATTAATTTATTTTTAATATAAAATTTAACACTATTTTGCTGTATCAAACATATTTTATTTTCTATTATCCGCGTAAGTCTGCGTCTAATCTGCGTAAATCTGCGCCTTGTCCGTAGACAAGGGCTAAAAATCATCAAAATCTTCCGTAGGTGTAAGTGATTGGAAGTCGCTTTTGGCAAGATTTTTAAAACTTGCTTTTGCTTCATCGAAATAAAGCTCAACTTTTCCCGTAGGACCATTTCTGTGTTTTTCTATTAGAATTTCAGAGATATTCGGTCTGTCGGTTGCTTCATTGTATTTCCATTCATTGTGTATAAATGCTACCACGTCGGCATCTTGCTCTATAGAGCCCGAGTCTCGGAGATCTGATAGTCGGGGGCGACCACCACGGCTCTCAACCGCACGTGAAAGCTGTGAAAGCGCCAGTACTGGCACGTCAACTTCACGGGCAAGGATTTTTAATGATCGAGATATTTCTGTAACTTGTTGCACCATTGATTCTGAGTTTTTAAAACGTCCTGATGGAAGCATTAACTGAAGGTAATCAACAACTATCAAATCGAGACCCTTGTCTCTTTTTATTTTTCGAGCAACAGAGCGCATTTTTAATATATTATTTCCAGGCTGGTCATCTATATACAGTGGCGCGGAAGATAATCTTCCAAGGGCATCTCGCAGAGCACCAAATTCTTGTTCTCCTTTTATACTCCCAACACGAAGCTTCCAAGCATCTACATTAGATTCTGCTGCTAGCATCCTGTCCACAAGCTGTTGTGAGCTCATCTCAAGAGAGAAGATACACACAGAATTATTGTGCATTGTTGAGGTTTGTCTTGCTATGTCTAGTGCAAGAGAAGTTTTTCCCATTGAAGGCCTCGCTGCAAGTATTATTAAGTCTGATTTTTGTAGACCAGAAAGTTTTGTGTCTAAGTCTGTAAAACCTGTTTGTATCCCACGTACTTCATGTTCAGAGCTCGACAGTCTTTCAAGTCTTTCAAACGCTTCTCCAAGTTCGTTTGATACTGTTGTGTAGCTTGAATTATTCATAAGGTTTGTAACCTCAAAGATCTTTTTTTCCGCTTGATCAAGTATTTCTTCTATTTCTTCACTCTCGCTATATCCCATTTGGTTTATTTGATTTGCGACAGTGATTAAGTTTCGCATCAAGTATTTTTTCTGCACAATCTCCGCATAGTGTTTTGCGTTTGCAGCCGAAGGAACTTCATTCACAAGCTCTGTAAGATAGCTTGATCCACCAACTTGATCAAGAATTTCTCTTTCTTCAAGCCTTGAAGAAAGTGAAAGCAAATCTATTGGTCTTGATTTTGAAAACAGCTCGAGCATTGTTGTGTAGATGAGGCGGTGCTTTTCAACATAAAAACATGCTGGGTTTATTAACTCCATTATGTCGTGCATTACTTCTGGTCGTAGCATTATGGAGCCAAGAAGAGCTCTCTCCGCCTCAATGCTTTGTGGAGGAATACGGACGTCTTGAATAGGGGATTTAAGTGACTTTTCGTACATATGAAAATTGTATCATATACTAAATATTTACTGGTAAGAAAAAGTATATTGTAGTGTTCGTTACCTGTGGAAAACCATAAAATGAGAAAGCCCAGCACTTTTTGCGCTTATGCGCAATTAAGTGCTGGGCTTGGTACTGGGACGTTTGTCTCTAGTATTCATTTCATGACTCATTTTATGTGGTTTTTTTGAAATCACCAGTTTTTAAAATCTCATCGAGAGGACGAAGCGGTGGTCTGTCCATTGAGGGTTGCAGTTGTTTGCGGAGTCTTTCCACAACAACCTCCTCTGGGATGTTTTTGTCTGGAATATCTAAAAAATATGCATTATTTACATCTCGATATTCCTTGCTCTGTTCACTAAATGCACGCCCACGTTTGAAACGGACAATGTTGGTGACATTTGTTGCAAGGACAAGAATTTCTAAGTTTTGAAATTCAATTTCGTGGTGTCTTTTTTCAGAACGATGCCCCGCACAAAGTTTTTTCCCCCCAACACACCATTCCTGAACATGAAGTATGTGTCCAGTTTTGGTGATAATGAAATCACCACTTCTGGCAGATTTTAAGTATTCAAGCTCAGCTTCGCTGGGCATTGGTGATTTATAATTTTGCCTAAATTGTATAAATCTTAAAAAACAAAAAACTACAAATAGAAAGAGCATAGAAACAATTAACCATTCCATGGCAAGCCTCGTTTGTGTTTGTTTTCAGATTTTAAAATAACATAGTTATATTAAAACGTCAATCATTGATTGTATAAAATATTGATATTCTAAATATAGAACCCAGTACCAACAAAATCTAAAGAGGAAAGCCTGTGCCCACAAACCCAATTTCTCTTACAGACCTTAAAAAAATTAGTGAAGAACAATCGAAGAGCTTCGGTGAAGAAAGAGAGTCTCCCGGCATTACCAAGATTGGTGTGTCAAATAGCCATAGCGACACCAACATCAGCAATCATCAGGAAGAGTCCCTAAGGTCTTCAGAGATTACGGGCAACTCCCTTCTCGGTGGTGGATGCTGAAAAACAGAGAGGTAAAAAATGAATCTTTTTAGACATGTGTTTAGATATGATCTTCTTACAGAAGAAGAAATGACAAAAAGGCGTAATAGTGTTTTGAAGATGGATTTTTCTAATATGAGTTCTTCTGAAATAGATAAAAAGGTTTCAAAGAAAATGAATAGTATTGAGAGGGCTCGTATTCGCGACAAAAGGTATTTAGCAAGACGTGCTAAGATACAGAAATTTTGGGGCCGTCTTCGCTATCTTCTATCAGAAATCCGGCTTCCGTGATCTCATCTCTGATCCTGTCCGCCTCGGCCCAATCTTTTGTTTCGCGTGCTTTCTCGCGCGCATCCACAAGTCGCATGATGTGCTCTGGCACGTCATGCGACTTTTCTTTTAATGAATCTAATTTTAAACCAAACACCTTGTCAAAATCTAATAAAGTTGCTTTTTTTTCTGGATTTGAAATGTTTTCGTCTTTTATTACATCCCACATAATAGCTAAAGCTTGTGGTGTAGAAATGTCGTCATTTATATATTTTATAAATTTTTCTTGATATCTTTTGTTTACTTCGCCAATATCATCTCCTAGTGCTCTAAATTTAAAATATAAATTATGTAGTGCGTTTTCTGAAGCCTCCAACGCCTCCCATGTAAAGTTTTGTTGCTTTCTATAATATCCTCCTAGGAATAAATATTTAAGAGACAGGGGATTGAAGTCTCTCTCAAGCATATTATCTATTGTATATGCGTTCCCTTTGCTTTTACCCATTCGTCCATTATCGACAAGGAGAAATGCTCCGTGTATCCAATATTTTACAAAAGGACCACATCCACACGCTGATTCTGATTGTGCTATTTCATTTGGGTGGTGTGTTGAACGAAGATCCTCACCACCAGTATGAATATCAAATTGATCTCCAAGGTATTTCTGACTCATCGCACTACATTCTATATGCCAGCCAGGAAACCCAACACCCCAAGGACTTTCCCATTCCATATCGCGCTCTCCTATTGTTGTGTGTAATTTCCAGAGAGCAAAATCTCTCGGGTTTTTCTTTTCTGGGTTTTTTGCAACACGAGCTCCTTCTTGTATATCTTCAAGGGAAGATAGCTCTCCATACTTATGTCCAGCTTTCTCGTATTCAACAGTGTCAAAATACAGCCCATCGTTTGTTTTATATGTAAAACCAGCTTTTTCTATTTTTTCAATAAGCTCAATCTGTTCTTTTATATGGTCTGTTGCTTTTGAGAAAATCTTTGGTGGCAATAGATTTAATAGATCATATTCTTTTTTAAATTTATTTCCATAATATTCTGCTATTTCCCACGCTGTCTTTCCTTCACGTATTGATGCTTTTTCCATTCTGTCTTCACCAATGCTAGAGTCTCCTTCGTTGTCTCCAGTCAGGTGACCAACATCAGTAATATTCATTACAAAATCCACATTGTATCCGTTGTATTGAAGTATACGACGTAAAGTGTCGCTCATTATATATGTACGCCAGTTGCCAATTGTTACGTTATCATAGACCGTTGGCCCACAGGTATACATACCAACTTTGTTGGGGGTTATAGACTCAAAATCTTCTATTTTCCTCGTAAGTGAGTTATATAGTTTTAATTTCATTGTGTATGAGGTTACAGGTGTTAGGTGTCAGATTTTAAAAAATCTATTCATAATTCATAATTCTTAATTCTTGATTCAGAACTAAAGCCATTTATTCTTTTTAAAGAATATGAAAAAGGATACCGCAAGAAGAAACATTAATCCAATTACCACCCAAAAGTCATATGGGTTACCAACAAATGGCAGGTGTTGTGTATTCATACCAAAAATGGATGCAAGCAGGGAAAGAGGGAACGTTACAAATGCCATAATAGTTAGTATTTTCATTACCTCGTTTTGTTTTGTGGTGAGCATTGAATTATTTGTTTCTCGTATTTCTTTTATTGATTCTTGAAGACCTTCTATAATAGATGTCACTTTGTACTGCTCTCCTTCTATTCTTTTGAAATAATGTATAAAAGAACTTCCAAAGAATTTTATACCAACGTGTTCTAGTGATAGTAATACGCTATTATGTGATCTCATTATTCTTTTAAAATCAATTAATATTTGAGAAAGTTCTGAAATCTCTTTTACCATCTCTTTTTCTTTTCCGGCAAACATCTTTTCGGATATATTTTCCATTTTTGAATCAAAGTCTTCAAGCTCATGCTCTACTCCGGAATATAGTTTTTTTGTTAATAAATAAAAAATATATCCAGCATGGTCTCCGATGTCTGTATTGTGTGTGATGCTGTTTGACTCAAAAATTTTTGCAAACTTATGAATTGCATCTATTGTGTCGTAGTGCACGCTAATTAGAAAATCTTTACCAATGATGAAATCTATTTCTTGATTTGGACTAAGAGAGTGAGTGTGTCCTTTTGCGGGGAAGTGGAGTATCAAATATATAAGATTATCATAAAGGTCAACTTTCGAACGAAGTGTGGGTTGCATTAGCTCTTCTGCAACAATGGGATGAATTGAAAAATTTTCCATCATGTCCCTAATCTCGTCCTTTGTCGGCGCCTCCAAATCAATCCAAACTAATTTTCCATATGTAAGTATTTTTTTCATCCCGTTAGAGCCAGACCACGACCAGCGCGGTTTAGACTTTTGTTATTATTTATAATTATTTTTAACATCTCAATTTTTATATCAATTTTATTTGTTGTGGTCGCGGGTCTCTAACGAGATTCACTCCTTTATTATAGTATTCCCCTGAATTATTTTCTAGTTAAAAGAGTTGGTATGATATAATTCTCTTTATATTTATTATGGATCATATAATGTTGTTTCTAAAAAAATATAACACAATTTTTTCCTTATTGTTAATTATTGCGATTTCTTTTTTTGTTGGCTTTTCTTTTGGTAACAATTCATCTTCTGGTATTGAGAGTGTGTATGGTCTAGAAAATAAACAGCTGGGAATGCCAAATGATGTTTCTGATTTTTCCTCTTTTTGGAGGGTGTGGAATGTTATAAACGATAAGTTTGTTCCTGTTTATACAGACGAAGTCGCATCGAATGATGAGCGCACATATGGTGCGATACAAGGACTTGCAGCCTCTTTAGGGGATCCTTACACGGTTTTTTTTCCACCTGTTGAAAGTGAAGATTTTGAATCGACAATAAGGGGTAATTTTGGTGGCGTTGGTATGGAGGTTGGTATTAGAGATGGTATCCTTACTGTTATAGCACCCCTAAAAGATACTCCGGCTGAACGCTCTGGTATCTTGGCAGGTGATAAGGTTATCGCAATAGATAATGTTCCAAGCCAAGGTCTTTCTATCGATGATGCTGTTCAAAAAATAAGAGGGGAGATAGGTACAAGGGTCACTCTTACAATACTTAGAGAAGATATGGATCCTTTTGAAATAAGTGTAGTAAGAGACACAATAAATATACCAACGCTGGATACAAATCTTCGGGGCGACGGAATATTTGTCATTTCTTTGTATAATTTTTCTGCACCTTCTGCAGATTTGTTTAGAGGGGCTCTTAGAGAATTTGTAGAATACGGGTCTGATAAACTTATCTTAGACTTGCGTGGTAATCCTGGTGGCTTTTTGGAATCAGCAATAGATATATCAAGTTGGTTTTTAAAGATTGGGCAAGTTGTGGTAACCGAGGACTTTGGTGGAAACAAAGAAAATGTAGATCATCGTAGTAAGGGATACAATATATTTAATGATAATTTAAAGTTTGTAATTTTGATTGATGGAGGATCTGCTTCTGCATCAGAGATTGTTGCTGGGGCGTTGAGAGAGCATAAAAAAGCAACTCTGATAGGTAAGACAACTTTTGGAAAAGGATCCGTTCAAGAATTGGTTGAAATTACGCCAGATACATCATTTAAGGTAACAGTTGCAAGGTGGCTAACACCAGATGGTAATTCAATTTCAAAAAACGGAGTAGCTCCAGATATAGAAGTTGATTACACAAAAGAAGATAGGGAAGCAGAACGTGATCCACAAATGGATAAGGCGGTAGAGTTTTTGCTTGGTAGATAAATAATAAAAAACAAACCCCCGCGCAATAATGCGTAGGGGTTTTAAATTGATCACCGTCGTTAAGACATGACGGTTCCCTTGGGTCTTACCCAAACAACCTGTGGATTGTAGGGAACACTGCATCCGATAAGTTCGTCGGAACAGTTGGCCCAACCTCCACTGCTTGTGAATACATCACCCTTTTGGATCCTCATACCTGGTGGCAAGATATCACCATACACAGGTTTCCCGTTTTTGGGGTGTCTGATAACCTTTGTCATTTCCATAAGCTAATTACTCCTGGTAGGGTTTACGTTCTGTGTAATAAAATATATCTAAAACATATTTGTGTCAATTTCATAAAATACACAAAATATATTGAACTGTTTTAAAGGGTTAACAAGATTTCAAAATTATCTTCTGGTGTTGTTTTATTTTTTTTCTCATGACCGCATTTAATACATTTGTGTACCAATATGTATTCTGTGCCTTTTGTGATTACAGATATTGGTTTCATCATTCCAAGACAAATTGCACCCCTGTCTCCAGGATTTATATCAACGTGTTTGCTCCAAAGACATTTTGGACAGTGGTTTGTAAATCCATCACCATCAACCCCTATACCACAGTTTTCACAGACAAAATTTTCAATATTTCTTGTAAATTTTTTAGTTTCCATAATGGTTAAAGCACGAAATTCAAATAATTAAACACGTTTTGAATTTTGAATATTTGAATTTAAATATTGTTTCGGATTTCGTCTGTATTCCTAATTCCTAATTCTTAATTCATTATTCTTATAATACCATATAGCAAAGTCCCAGAAACCTTACAGAGGTTGAATGATTGGAAGTATTTTGGTATACTCCGCGTACTACTAATATATAAACACTTATTATGCGCGTAATTTTACTTAAAGATGTTCCAAAGATTGGACATAAATTTGATATAAAAGAAGTAAAGCCAGGATATGGCCAGAATTTTCTTATAAAAAATGGTTTGGCTATTATTGCTACAAAGCAGAATGAACAAAAGATGCAAAAAGAAATGCATGCTCATATTGAGGAAAGTAGAATGAAGAGTGAACTTCTTGAAAAAAGTATTGAAGGATTAGAAAATTCAGAGCTTTTGTTTACTGGGAAGGTAAATGAAAAAGGACATTTGTTTGATAAGGTTGATGTGAGAGATATAAAAGAAGCATTGAAGGAACAGCTTCACTTAGAGCTAGATGAAAAGCATATTCATTTAGAATCACCCATTAAGGAAGTAGGGGAAGGAAGTGTTGTTGTAAAAGTGGGAGACAAGAAAGCAACTGTAAAATTGAAAGTGGAAGCAGAATAAATAACCAATTAAATATAAAACAAAAACCACCGAGGTCGGTGGTTTTTGTTTTATTTGGTACCATTTTGATAGTTTTGATTGGCGCCACCGTCTATTGATATACCTAGATAATTAGTGTATAAACAAAAAATCACCGGACACTTATTATCTCGATGATTTTCTTTTACAATTCTTACTACTGACTTTCGACTTTACTAACTTTTGACTTTACTAACTTTTGACTTTCAAGTATCACATCAACCAGTTTTTTGTTTTTTGTTGTTCCGTTGAAGTGCACTTTTCTTTTATTTCTAAATTTTACAGTTCCGTCTTTAAGTGCAAATAGTGTGTGGTCTCTGCCAACTCCAACGTTTTTTCCAGCTTCAATCTTGGTGCCTCTTTGGCGATAAATAATACCACCGGTCTTTACCCTTTGGCCATCTGCTATTTTTATACCAAGATACTTTGGTTGTGAATCTTTTAGGTTTTTTGCTGAACCCCCAGCTTTTCTATGTGCCATGTTTGTTTAGGTTTTAGGATATAGGGAATAGGGTTTAGTCTTTTTCTATTCAAAATATCTTTTTATTTAAAATTTTAAAAATTAATTTGGCTAAACCAATTCTGATTAAATTAATTCTTGAGAGGATTAATTTAATCAGAATTGGTCGCCCGATCAAAATCTTTTGGATTTTGATTTAGGGTGGAAGGGTATAGGTAGACCCATCATAATATTCCCAGTTGAATAATGAACCGGGGCACCAGTTACATTATTACTAAGTATTATTATATAATACAAAGTGATGAGTATTTTACCCCGTTTAGAAGTATGTGGCAAGTACGTTAGGCAAAAAGGCCTCATATCTTTAAGTAATGATTTTCTGCTTGTTTTAGTTCTTATATTGGTTGCAACAGCGAGTTTTGGGCTTGGAAGATTTTCTTATAAAGATGATGCAAAGAGAGAATTGATGGTTGGGAACATAGATCTCAATTCAGTATCCGCCTCTGCTTATTCTGCTACCCAAAAATCGGATTCTATAGGAGCAGAACAGCTACCACAAGGTGATGGAAGTGTAGTTGGTTCAAAAAATGGTACCAAGTATCATTATCCTTGGTGCCCTGGAGCTAAACAAATAAGTGAAGCAAATATGGTATACTTTACATCAACAGAGAAGGCGAGAGATGCAGGGTATACGCCCGCGGGAAATTGCAAAGGGTTGGAATGAGTAGAAAGTCTATAAAGTTTGTAAAGTTTATAAAGTACGTTTTTGAATTTTTAATTTTGAATTTCGATTCAATTTTAAATGTTCTAATTTTTAATGTCGTTTTAAGATTTAGATATTTGAATTTAGGTATTGTCCGCCCGGATGAATCCATTCGGACGGGTTTCGGATTCTTGCCCCGTAGCTAAACGAAGCGAAGCGTAGTTTATGGTACTGGGGTTGTGCTTCGGATTTCGAATTTAATCTGTATTCATAATTCATAATTCTTAATTCATAATTCAGAACCAATGATAATACTAGATGCAGAATTTACAGGATTGGATCCACACAAACACTCGTTAATTAGTTTGGGTGCTTTTGAGTTTGAAAAACCAGAAAATCAAATTTATTTAGAATGCCTACCCTGGGAAGGTGCAGAAATAATGGACGATGCACTAGAGGTAAACGGATTCACGGAAGAAAGAATTTTTTCTTCTCATAAAACTTTAGAGCTTGCAATGATTGAGTTTGATAAATGGTCTCAAGGAGTGGGGGAGCACACTCTTGCTGGACAAAACGTCGGGCATCTAGACTTAATGTTTTTACAGACAAGTTTTGAAAGATATGGTATGAGTTTTAAATTTCCACATCGCACTATTGATGCTCATACTCTCACATACATGCATTTGATAAAGAGGGGAGAGAAACCACCAATGGAAAACGAAAGGACGGCAATTAACTCTTCTTTTGTGCAAGAGTATGTTGGAATTCCCGAAGAGCCAAAACCCCACAATGCGCTTAATGGCGCAAAGGTTGCAGGAGAAGCTATATCCAGACTTCTTTATGGAAAAAATTTATTAACTGAATTTGAAAATTTTCCTATTCCAGAATATTTGTTGAATTAAAAATTTTAAATGAACTAATTTTTAAGTAAAACATTAAAAATTGATATAATACTTATATGAGTCCCGTTAGAGCCCGCGACCGCAACCTTAAGTTTCAAGAAAATAAAGATATAATGTTTAATATAATTATAAATAATAACATAAGCTCAGATTGCGTCAGTCGCGGTCTGGCTCTAACGGGATGAGAAAAATCTACTTGTCACATGATAAAAAAATAATAGCTGGTGTGTGTGGTGGGATAGCGGAAGCATTTAAGTTTGATCCCATAATACTTAGATTGATATGGATTTTTGCTGCAATGGTTGGAAGCTTTCTTCCTGCCATTATTGTGTATCTTTTGGCTTGGGCATTTCTACCCAACAAGCCCAAAAAGAATGTGACTGATACAGCATGGTCAAGTGAGTAGAAAGTCTACCTGCCTGCCGGCAGGCAGGTAAAGTCCTTAAGATCTATAAAGTTTATAATGTGGCAAATAATATTCTGCGACCCGGTAGTAGAAGTTGCGACTTCACTACCGGGCAGGCATTTTAGTATTCTGCCCACCCCTCATTTCAATATTGTGCGACATCTAAATTGATGTCTATGGTGTTTCAAAAGATGTGATATCGGGGTTAGGAAAAACATGGCTTTAGTTAGCCATTTTTCTTATATATACAGGGTATAGAGATGTAGATAGAAAACAGAATATGGCTCAACAAAGCCATAAAATGAGAATCCGCCAGCTGGCGGATGGCTTAAAATAGGATTATTTGCCTCTTATACTCATATCTAGGCATGGCTCAAATCCCCCGAAATCTATCTTTTTGAATAGAGACCGGGGGAGTCAAAAATTTCTCAACCTGAGGCAATTTTAGGGCATATAGAGGCATTACATCTTTATTGTTGGGTGCCTGGAAAGCTCTAGAATTGTTTGTGAGGGAATAGCTGATACTTGATATGGCTTGGTGGTTAAAGTGGCCTATATATTAAATAGTATAGGGTCGCACAATATACCTTTTGCGACATCTATATAATAATATAGGGCTTAAATAAATAAGCTAGCCTAGTCCCCTCGTGAAAATATTTTTTTATTTCTGATTTCTATCTATGTAGTAAATTTACTATATAGATATAATTTACTATATAAAAAATATTCTGGTTTAACTTCCCTGCTTTTTCAACAGCAAAATATTTTAGATAGTATATGATATTTTATAAAAATCAGGTCCCTCCCCTACTGTTGACACAACGGGGAATTATGATATAATTATATTAGTTAATTTTACCTCCCCAAACCCCTGAATTAGGACAGATTAGTTTCTAAATTATACAAGCTTGGAATTTTAAATCCAATTACTTTTCTCGGTCGGTCGTTGAGGAAAGAATGAATTTCATTCATTTCTTCCTCTGTA
>Ga0210050_1003680_pt1 | contig 13376 bp, 13 predicted proteins | sample CryGey132114_all_FD_185463 | JGI IMG/M metagenome (GOLD analysis project Ga0210050, IMG submission 185463) | Groundwater microbial communities from aquifer - Crystal Geyser CG22_combo_CG10-13_8/21/14_all (SPAdes) (version 2) | ecosystem: Environmental > Aquatic > Deep subsurface > Groundwater ...
CTTCAAATATTCTTAACTGCTTTTCAGTAATCATAATTTTAAACCAAATTATTGGTTTATATAAACCACAATATTGGTTATTTATATATTTTTTTGCTTTATAATCTCTTTTCCGGACTTAAAGTAATGTTAAAAAGTTTTATAATTCCTGCGTAATCCTTTAATAATTAATGGGATTATTCAGCGGAAAGAAAAAAAAGAGTGACTCCAGAAATGAATCTAGAGGGCGAGAAGTAATTGAGGGAAAAATAGAAGGCGTAACAGAAGGTCCTTTTGATGACTCTAAATATACAGAATATCAAAATAAGATTAATGAAATAAGTTCAAACATTGAAAATCATACTAAAAAATTAAATGAGTTATTAAAGAATCTTGACTGGAATAATCCTGATACTTTTAAATCTAGTTTAAATAATGTTGCTTCAACTGCTAATAATGTTAATTCTGGCTTTGAATCTTTGAATACGATTAAAAAAGAACTAAAAGAAGAATTAACCAAATCAGATGATGAAAGCAAGGGCAAAATTCAGAAATTAAGCAATACTATTTCTTCTGTTTTTTCTTCGTCTGACAAAGCTTTGGCTGATAAGTTAAAAAAAAGAGATTTAACTTTTCCTGCCAATACACCTGAATTAACTAAATTATTAGCAGATACTCTGCGAGATAATTTGAAAATTCCTGTTAATACTGGCATCACTATTAATTATATTTATAGAAAAGCAGAGCAGGCGGGGAGGGAGGAGTTGGATGAGTTCAGAGCCATGTTTAAATTGTTAAATAATTTTGTGAATAGTCCTCCTGCTATTCAAAAATATTTAGATGAGAATAATACTGGCGTTATCATTAGTAAAGGTATTAATGGTGTTGAAGGGAGTATCCAAACAATTCTTGATTCGGGATGTATTGATTTAAACAATGTTGCTAAAAGCGTTAAAGATAAACTTAGCAACAGTAATAAAGAGGCTGATTCTCCTATTTATCTAAAATTAAAATTTCTTGCAGGCAATGTTTCGCTGATTTTGGAAATCCTTATTAACAGGATTAAAAGCAATGAAAAAATAGACAAGAATACTAATTTTAATTACCCTAATAAATTTATAAAAGAATGGAATTCCTTAAAAGAGAAGTATGATAAGAGTATTCAAAATGCCCCTGTAAAAATTGACAATTTGTATATTGGGGTGGATAATATTAAAAAAGCTTTGACTAATTTTGTTAATTTTTTTGGCGAAAATGGCATTAATATTAAAATGTATCAAAAGTTGAATGAGTGTGTTCCTATTTTCAATAATATTTTTGAATTCAAAAAAATTAAGGATTTATCTAAACTAAATGAATTACAGAACTTTATTAATGAAAATAAGCAGGCAATAAATGAACTAGAATTTATTGCTGGCAGCGCTGAAATTATTGAGAAGGCGGAAGATTCTGATGATAAAGAATATTTGGATACTAATATTAAAAATGACATGTCTAATTTTACAAAAGTATATAATAAATTTATTAAAGCCAATAAAGAAGTTGGTGATGTTGTTACTGAATTGGTTGAATCTATTAATAAAGTCAGGGAAAAAGGTAAAGTTGAAAGCACAAATGCTTTGGTTGATTTGTCTACATTATTAAAGCATTTAATTGAGGGTTTTGATAAACTCGCTAATATTGGCTCTTTAATAGGTTTGAATCTTAAAAGAGTCAGCGATAATCATAATAAGAAAATTGAAAAGTATTTCTTAAAGTATGGAAATGTCGGCAATTATGACAATCTTAAGAATGCTGCATATGATAATAGTGCCAAAATTAAAAACATTGGGAGGGAGCGCGTTCCGCGTTTAATCAGGGATGAGAAAAGGAAATTATTACCTGTTCTTAAAGATGCAAAAAATTTTGAATCAAAGATGAAAACTATGAAAATTATTGAATATCTCAAAACAAAAGTGAAGAAGGATTTGGAAGATTGTAAAAGTGAATTTGAGTCTGTTAATGAAGAGGTGGATGAGAAGTAATGGGTTTTGCTGTTGAATCTAAAATTGGCGAAAATAATTCTTGGCATGCCAGATTATTCTTAATTATGAAGTTCAGATTAGAAATTAAGAAAATTTTATGGCGCGCTCAGAATTTTTTAAATGAAGAAAATCTTGTTGTTGGTGATGATTTTTATAAAAAATTATATGATAAATTGATTAAAAGAGTTGATAAAGATGATGTTATTAAAATAAATGAATTAAGTTCTAGTTTAAGTCCAGATGAGAATTTGCATATTCTTGGTGTTTCGGATGATTTAAATAAAATCATTGAACATACTAATGAACTTATAAATCATTATAAGGGAGTTTTATCTGCTGAGGTTCTTTCTGTCTTGAAAACGAATTTGAAGAATTTGTATAAATCCCTTTATGATACTATAAATTCTGATGAAAAAAGTATTAAAAATATTAAGAACATTTCAGACACACACTTAAAGAAGGATAATGATGCCCAAACCATCAGCAACACTGTTTTCAGTTATTATTCTCACTTATTCAGCAGTGTAGAAAGTAAGACTAAAATCGAGAATTTTTATAAGGATGATGGAGAATTGGATAAGATTGTTCCTTTTGACCAAAATTATTGGACTAATAGGGTGCAGGAATTGAGCAGTTTAATCGCGCCTACAAGCCCTTTTTATTTAATGTTAGGAAATTTGGTCAGGATTTTTCCTTTGTTCTGCGTGGCAGAAGGGGGTTTGGAATCTGACGGCACTTTTGTTGTTATTCTGAAGAATCTGCCTTCATGGGGTTTGGAACATTTTAATAAGGAGTTGAAAAATTGGGGTGATAAGCAGAAAGTTATTGACTTACTAACTGAGTTCAGCACTGCTGTTAATAATTTTAATCCTGATAATTACCAATTAATCCTTAATAATATTTCTCCGGATTCATTGAAATATTTTGAAAAAAATTTGAAAGATGTTAAAAAATTCACTGATTTAAAGTATCCTTTGAAAGAATTAAAGGAGGATTTGACACTTTTGGAAAAGGAGTTGAATCTGTTAAAGACTGCTTTGGAGAGGGGATCAGGATTAGAATTATTCCGAATAGTGAAAATAATAGTTAATTTATTGGGTGGTATTTTAAAAACTCAAGGTAAAAGTAAAATTTTAATGTTTTCTTCTCTGATTCAGTTAGAAAAAACTAATTTCATAGCCCATATAGAAAAAAATGCTTTACTGAAACCAGAAGTATTAACAACTTTTGAAGAAAATTATGAAAAATTTGCAAATTTATTTATTTATGATAATTCTCTTTTAGTCAATATTCAAAATTATACTCTAATTACTACAGATATTTTTGATAATGTGGCTGAGTATGAGAAAGTTAAGAGAAAGGAATTGAATAGTATTACTATTCAGATGAATATTAATACTGCAATAATAAATTTTAATGAAAATTATGCAAAAGATTTGGATTTCAGTGATATCCAGGACAAATTTAAGGAAACTTATGAAAAATATGAGGAATTGAGAAAAAACCTGGAAGAAAGCGAAATCCTGAAAACTAATAAGAATAAGACAATAAGTAATCTTCAAAAATTAACAGAAGAAACCCAAACAGCGAAAGATGTAGTTAACAATATTGAAGACTTTAATATTAGATTATTTTCAAAAGCGGATGTTTCTGACTACAAATTAGGAGATTATAATTTTCCTCAGAGTGAATGTTTAGTTATGAACATCCTGAACAATTATAAATACAACTATTACAGAACACGAGAATTCATAGAATTCTTGAAATTGAATAAAGACAAGGAACGGAAAGAAGAAATAGACAATGAAAGGGAGGAAAATGATGCTGAATTAACAGATTACAAAAATAAAGAGAAAAATTATAAAGAAATACTAAGATACGCAGAAATAATAAAAAAATACGGCAACGAATTCTTCATCAAAGAGTTCGAAAAAAGTTTTGAAGACGTCAAATCCTATGCTGACTTTGAGAATAAGAAAACAGGCGAGAAATACGGGGAATTCATGCACGCAACAAACAAATACTACCAGCACTTAAAAGAATTAGTGCCAAACTTAAAAATAATCCACGAAAAAACAAAAAAAATAGAAGAATAAAAAAATAATTTAACGAATAATGTAAATCGGTGGCAAAGCACCCAAAATATACTCCTTCATCTCATCAAAAGAATACTTATCATACTCACGCATACGATTAATTGTATGCGAATATTTTGTATGGGCATCATAAGTCTTAGTAGGAGGAGTTCCATAATTCCTTCCAAATTCCCTGCTCATATCTCTTAACTCATTCTTAGTCTTTGCATTGCTAATATACTTCGCCAAATCCCTTCTAAAAATATTCTGCCTGCCTAATTTAGATTCTTCCTTACTTGCAAAGGGACTTACATCTTTAATCAAATCTTCAATAGTCATAATACTATTATATGGAAAAATACACTTAAAAAGGTTACTATTAATTATTTACCATATAGTAAATAAGTATTAAAGAATGATTTGGCAGGTTGGCAGTTCTTTCTTTATCTCTAATAACTCTCTGGGGTTTTCTAGTTCATTGCCCCCTAAGCATAATCTTTTCAGTTTTTTAAGTTTAAGTATTGATTCAGGAAGAGTAGTTAATTTGTTATTCCCTACTGATAAGTATTCTAAGTTTTTCATTTCTCCTATAGATTCCGGCAAAGAAGACAAATTATTATTGTAAACATTTAGTAAGATTAATTTTTTAAATTCTTTTATTGACTCCGGCAGGGAAGTCAAATTATTATTTGATATGTATAATTCTCTTAAATCTTTAATAATGAATAAGAAGTCAGGGAATTGAGTTAATCCTTCTTTTTGTAATATTATTGATTCTATGCTTAATTTATTGCAGTTTTCAATATTTTCTCGGGGTATTGATAGTAAATCTTTGAAATAATTATTAAATACGTATAATTTAACAGGCTCATAATCTGAATCCAATCTTTTCACTAATTCCTCTTGAAATCTTATTTTCGCGCGCGAATCATACTCTGACAATTTTTTCAACAAAGGGAATGCAAGATTAGAATGCAATATTCTCGTGTCATAATCATTCTCAACCCAAGCCTGCAGATTGGAGCAGTGCCCCCAGAATTCCACGTGAGGAGGGATGCTTATTTCTTTAATTGCTTCATTGTCCTTGTTCAAGTACTCAGCGGCTTCATCAATAGAATCAATATATTTGTAATTTTTAACCTCATCTTCTGCAATGTTAAATAATAAGTACTTGCAGTGCCTGAACAATTCATTATTCACATAAATATTCGTCTGATTATTCTCAAACCGCAATTCCAAATTATTACTTATTTTAAAATACAAATTACTGCTCATCAAGTTAATTATAGGCAAAAATGACTTTAAAAATTTTGTTAAATTGCCGAGAATACGCCGTTCACGCACTGGTGGGTTGAATTGCTGAAATCATCGCTTGCCCCGTCATCACCGCAGCAAGGGCCATTATCTCCATTAATACCTTGGTTGAATAAAATACTTATTTTATCTTCATCATTATCAGCAGTTGCAATGTCTAAATCACCATCTTTGTCAAAATCTGCTGAAATTATACCATATAATCCGTTTCCTGAGAGATAATTAAGTGCACCAGCAAAAGTACCATCATTACGTCCTAAGAAAATAGTGAAATAATCATTACTCTCACTTACCGCTATGTCCAAGTCATTATCATTATCTAAATCATTGACAGACACCCAATTAGGATAATAAGAACCTCCTACTGAATAATCAGTTCTTCCGCTGAAAGTGCCGTCACCATCATTTAATAATATAGTAATATCATTGTCATAACGATTAGTAGTAACTAAATCAGCCCAACCATCATTGTTAAAATCACCAATGCTTACATCATAAGATTGGAAACCTATAGAATAATCACTTTTATCTGCAAAAGTTCCGTCGCCGATGCCTAATAAGACACTTACTAAATTATTATAAGATGCAACTGCCACATCAGGAACATCATCATTATTAACATCCATTACTGAAATTCCAAAAGGATTGCTGGCTGTTGTATAAGAAACTTGGCTTGCAAAAGTGCCGTCACCATTGTTTAATAATATACTTATAGAACTGCTACCTTTATTACTGACTGCCATATCAATATAATTATCATTGTTGAAATCTCCTAAATCAACATCCCAAGAAGATGTGCCTGTTGAATAGTCTGTTTTTCCTCCGAAAGAACCAGTGCCGTCATTATAGATAACAACAACTTTTCCTGATGCTGTATAACTGGCAATAGCAACGTCTAAGTCACCATCATTGTCAAAGTCTCCTAATTCAATACCACGAGGGTACATAATAAAACTATAATAAACTGGGCTGTCAAAAGTGCCATCACCATTGTTTTTCATAATAATAAAATTGTTAACACTAGAATCTGAGCGTGTTATAGCAAGGTCTAAATCATCATCGTTATCAATGTCGCCTGATGCTAAAAATACTGGACCTGTGCTTACAATAGTGTAATCAGCCTTGCTTCCAAAACCATTATATCCACTTAACCATTTATAGCCTTTTAATTCGCATACTCCTCTGCCGCTGGTGTGGTTAATATTATCATTAAACCAATCATTATAATTGAGATTATCCGCATCAAATATTTCACCTCCATAAGAGCACATGTATGTTGAATTGTAAAATACGTCACTGAAGCCGTCATCACCGCAGCAAGCGCACGTTGCATTATTTATAGTATTCATTATTTTGCCGTAAAACATAACATTCGGGCTTGAGCAGGTGAGTTCATCACAGCCAGGTTCTCTGAAACCTGATTCAGTTGTTGCCTGTTCTTTTGGGATAGTCTTGCTTGCTGTTTTTCCATTATTTAATGTTACCTGCACAGTATGCGCTTGATACGCTTCAAGAGCAGTATAACTTATAGTTGAGGCTTGTCCTGGCTCTAATGGTTCGTTTAAATCATAAGTTGTCAAGACGCCGTCAATGAATATGTTTATAGTTCCTATAGTATCGCAGCCAGTGTTCGATACTACTATGCCATCGCCCCTCATTGCAATCAAATTCAGCTGGGAGCAATCACTGCCCGGAAAATTCTCAACACCAGCAGTAGTGCTCTCCTGCAAATCTGACTGAATAGTATTAAACCACGCATAAGCACCCACACCAGCCACTAACGTGATGAAGATGAGAAGAGTAACACTGATAACAGGAGTGACAGCACTACGCATAATACTAAGTGTAATATTGGTTCATTTTAAATCTTATCTTCTGTTTAAAAACAAATATAAATAATCCACTTTTTATATATTAATATGGCAAAAGAAACTCAAACAATGGAAGGGAATAAAAGCCCATTCTTAGTATTGCATGATGAAATCTCCGGCCAGATACAATCATCCGACAAAAGTTTTGAAGACAAAGCAAAGACTGAAACACAAGTATTGCAAGCCATACTCGACGTTGTAAACGGTGTTGAAGACGCTGAAGACAAATTAGACAAAATACTCAAAAGCAATAATATAAAAGTTGATAAAAGTTTAATACCTAAGCCTAAAGAAAAGAACCCTTTCAAAAGATTCTGGAATAATGTAAAAAAACCATTCAAGGAAATAAAAAAGAAATTGGAAGACGCCAAAAGATGGTGGAAAAAGCACGGAAAAATAATAACAATAATAATATCCGGAATAATACTCATAATAGCAGCAACAATAATATACTACTACATCCTATAAAAAAGAATTATTTTAATCCAGAAAAATTAGGCACATTTCTCTCTAATGCCTTAATAATATTATCAAATATTTTATCAGAATAACCTCTTTTTTTAAGAACTCTCTTCCATTCTTCAACAAGATATTTTTTTATCTCTTCATAATATCCCCTAATCTTTTTTTTTAAATATTCAATCCTTTCAGGATTTTTCTCTGAAGGTTGTCTTAATCCAATTCTAGAAGTCATTTGTAAAGAATCATAATCACTATTAATTTTTTTAAATTTAATAATAACTCTTTTTCAGATTCGCTTAAAGAATCTAATTCAGATTTTAATTTAACTATCTTAAAAAAATTTCTAAATTTTAGGCTTTGTAGAAATCCTCAGTAAATCCTTATAATATTTAAGTGATTTATTTTTAATAATAAAAAAATCTTTAGCGAGTTGGAAGCTCGCTTAAAGATAAAACTCGTGATATAAAATGGATAACATCTGCAAAATATATACTTTGCCATTCTATGAAAAAGTCAAGATTTACTTGGATAGAATTGGATTAAGAAGATATTCTTGCAAGTTCAGCAAGAAAACTTTCAGCCAGCATGCTTTATTTTTCATTCTGGCATTGAAAGAAAAAATCAATTGCAGTTATAGAATAATTGCTAAAATTTTGAAAGAGTTGGGAATTTACAGAAATATGGGAATAATGAAAATCCCGCACTTTACAACAATCCAAAAATTCTGCGAAAGAATGGACAAAAATATTTTGAACTTATTAATAAATAAATTAGCACCAAAAATAACAGAAACTATTATTGGCGACGGCACAGGCTTTTCAGTAAACAACCCCAGCTTCCACTACTTAAGCGTTCTAAGAAGATTCACAAAAAAGAAAATAACAATCAAAAGCCCAGTAAATATTGTTTTACTTGCTGACTTAAAAACAAGACTAATAAAATATGTAAACACCTCACACACAAAAACTCACGAAGCCAAACTAACAAAACCACTATTAGAAAATCTGGATTGCAAAAACTTCATCTACGACAAAGCACTAGACTCAAAACTAATAAGAAAAAAATTAGAAGAACAAAACATAAACCCAATAATCCCATACAGAAAAAACAATAAAAAGAAAAAAATAATAAACCAAGAATTATACAAACAAAGAAACATAGCAGAAAGCATCATCAGCGCAATCAAAAGAACCTACGGAAAAACCATCAAAAACAAAAAAGCACAAAATCAACAAAAACAAACACTACTAAAAATCCTAAACTACAACCTAAACATCACACTAAAAAAATACTCAACTGGCTAAAACAAATGATTTCTACAAAGCCTATAATATACAAAAGTATTTAAAATTTAATATATAAATTTATGGCTGAACAAGTTTCATTAGAGAAGCAATTAGACATTTTAAAAGAATTAACCACAGATATCAGAGAAGCAAAAATATACAATTCAGATAACAAAACAGAGCAGTCAAAATACATGTGCGAATGCGTATGTGATTGCGATGGGCGATGCGATTGTGTTTGTGACTGTGATAGGGGTTGTGATTGCTTCGTATGCGACAGCGGTTATTTCTCAGATAAAAAATGAGATAATTTCTTTTCATTTTTTAAATTTTTAACAACATACATTAGTTTATCTTTTCCATAATTCTTAATTATTGTACTAATAACCCTTTCTCCATCAGCATAAACTCTTTTAGATAAGATAGGATAATCATGAAGATTAATTGAGTCCAAATTAATGCTTTTTATATTTACTTTATTTTTCGAATACTTTTTTGTTAAAAATGTGGCAAAACCCTCAAAAAATAAATTATTTCTTGTAAATCCACATTGCTTATAAACTATGTGAACTAGTTCATGAAAGATTATTCTTGGAATATCTTCTTTTTTATGAGTTGTGAATTTTTCAAGTATTTCGGGGGAGAATACAAAAATTATGTCATTTATAAAAAAACCACAAATCCATTCTTTGAATTCAAAAGGGAAAAAAAACTTAAATTCTTCAATAGAATTACAAAATTTAATATTTACAGAAAAATCAGTATCAAAATATTTTTTAATCAAAATGTTCATATCTTCAAAATTTATATTATCAACAAAAAATTTATCTTTACCTGAACAATTAATTAAAAAGTTTAACTTATTGAAAATCACTAATTAAACTATACATATGGTTTTAAAAAATTTTTTGATATTAGTTTATCAAATAACTTTTTTAATTTATCTTTAACATTATTGTCTGAATAATGTTTAAGTAGAATTTTGGGATTAAAACTACCTAATCCTTCCAATTTTACTATAAAATTTTTGAAATTCTCATTTACAAATAATAAATTATAATCCGAATTAATAAAAGTATAAAATTCTTCGGTTTCTTTCCTGTATTTTGTGCTTTTATTTAAGATATACTTATTGTTAAAACCCGCCTCTTTTTGGACTACTTTTTTAATATCTAATTTTATTTTTTCTTTCATTCTTGGATCTTTTCTATTTAAGGGTTCACCCAAATTATATCCATTAAATCTGCAACCCCCATTGCATAAAACCAAAGCATCACACTCAATACAATCTTCAGGCAAATTCTTATTCTGCCTGAAATCTTCAAAATCTCTCCATAATGCTTCAAAATCAGACTCTAAAATATTGCCAATATTATAAGGTGATTGGATACATGACCTAACATTGCCTTTGTAATCAATAGCCAAAGTGCTTTTTCCAGTATTACATGGTCTTTTAAACAAATTAAAATTATTAATTCGTATTTCTTCGGGAATAAAGCATAAAGGAATGGTTTGTATTGAATCAATTTTTATACCAAATTCTTTGTTTAATTTAATTAACTGATTAAAAACTAAAGTAATATCTTCTTCAGCGAGAGTATAATCATATTCTTTCTGATATTCAAGAGGTGGATTAGATACGGGAGTTGCTGCAAAGCTGTCAATAGAAAAATTTTTCAAATAAAAATTTACCTTGATCATAAATAGAATTTAAATTATATTTTGAAATTACCATATTTATAGTTATTGGTATGTTAGTATTTTCTTTAATGTTTAGTAAATTTGTATAAAAATCATTAATATCTTTTGATTTAGTTATAAATTCATACTTTTCTTTTTCAAAATGAGGTAAAGATGCAAGCAGCCCAAAAGTATTATTGAGTCCAAGAAGAGTTTCTAAATTTTCGGGGGTGGTGTGTGTCAAATTTGTATTTATACCAATACTCATATTTAAAGGAATTTTAGATATAAAGTTCTTCAAAACAGACATATTAAGAAAAGGTTCTCCTCCAGTAATTGTTATAAAAAAAGGTTTAATATCTTCACAAATTTTAGATATTATTGAATTTGATGTCTTAATGTTCATATATGCTTTTTTAACTTTATTCACTTGCCAAGAATTATAACAATAAAAACAATTATGGTTGCAATTTTCAGTAATTTCTATTTGGGCATTAATAGGATGACTTAAGTTCATATTAACTTTTTAAAATTATTAAACATATAAATATTACCTTAATTTATTCTCCTGTGCAGGAGTCGCTGCTGCTTTTTCCGCCGGGTATGGTGGCTCTTACTGCGTACACTGTGCTGCTTTGTATGTCATAAGTGCTTATCACGTCTATTGACTGGGTTTCTGAAACTCCTAATCCATTAAAGTCGCTATAAATTACAGTGTCTAACGTGCTGCCTGACAAACTGCTGAGAGTGATGATTAAGTCGCCTGCGTTAATGTTAACGCTTCCAGGATTCAATATTAACAAAGTTATAGTATTAGTTGCCGCGTCACAACTTGTGCTTACGAGCGTGAACTCCCTTAAATCCTCCTCGAACTCGTTCTGCAAATTGCCCTGCATGTTGCCCTGAATATCAGACTGCAGCCCGCTCATCCAGTAATACGCTGCAGCACTCGCCACTATTGTCATTAATAATAATAAGATTACTGAAATTATGGGCGTCACTGCCTTACATGCCGCCAACGTCTTCCCCTCCTTCTTCAGGAGCTGGAGGTGATTCTTCACTTATCCTGCCTTTTATGGCTTTGCTTAACAAATTCTTAGTGTACAATTTCTTAATGTAATCCAGCACTTTAGTGTTTTCTTCTTTCATTCCGCGGGTATTAGTTTCTATCTTTTTCAATTCCATTATTAAACTGTCACTGCTAGTTCCTTTATCATTAGTGCCTGCTTCCCCTTCTGCCTCTTCCTCTAACAAACTGATTAATTCCCTGTTCTCGCGCACCAAATCAGTGACTTTTATTAACAATTCAGTCATTTTTGACTGCAGATTAATATTAACGCTTACCATCTTGTTCAACTGCTCATTTAATTCCTCAACGTTCTCCTCCAAGCGGGTAGTGGTGGAATCCTTAACCTGCCTCATTAAGTCGTTCATTTGCTCCCTTAACCGTTTAACATCAGGATTAGGGGTTCTTTTATTATTAAAACTGGTTTTCTTTTTCACAGCCATAGTAAGAGATTACATATTAAAGATTTATATAATTTTTTAAAAAAGGTTTTTTTAATTACATGTCCATTCCTGGCATGCCTGCGCCTCCCATGCCTTGAGGAGGCATTCTTGGCTGTTTTGAGTCTCCTGATGAGATGACATCGTCTATTCTGAGTATCATTATTGCAGCTTCAGTAGCGCTGTTAATTGCCTGAACCTTTGTCATTAAAGGTTCTATAATTCCTAAATTTTTCATATTCTTGACTTCGCCGTCAAAAACGCTTAACCCGTAATCATGGCCGTTCTTCTCTTCATGCTTTGCTTTTAATGCAACAATGATGTCTATCGGGTCAAGTCCTGCATTTTCTGCAAGGGTTCTTGGTATTGATTCTAAAGCTCTGGCAAAACCTTTGACTGCTAACTGCTCTCTGCCTTTTAATTTATGGCTGTATTTTAATAATTGTTTGCTGACTTCAATTTCAGGGCTTCCGCCTCCTGCAACTATTTTTCCTTCATTCTTTATTACGCTGATTAAGTCACCTATTGAATCAATCACTGCCCTTTCTATTTCGTCAATTACGTGCTCAGTTCCTCCTCTGATTAGCAATGTCACACTTTTTGGGTGCTTGCATTTCTCCACGAATGTCATGTTTTCTCCGCCAATCTTTTTCTGCTCAACTAATCCCGCAAATCCTAAATCTTCAGGAGTAACGTCTTCGACTTTGTTGACTATTTTAGCGCCTGTTGCTTTGCTTAATTTCTCCATATCGCTTCTTTTAACTCTTCTTGCTGCGAAAATATTCTTGCGCGAGAATAAGTGCTGGATTGTGTCATCAATTCCTTTCTCGCAGAATATGACATTAGCTCCTGAAGCAATAACTTTGTTAACCATTGTTTTAAGCATTTTTTCCTCTTCCTCAAGGAATGCCTGCAATTGCTGAGGGCTTGTAATCCTGATTTGAGTGTCTGATTCTGTCTCCTTCACTTCCAAAGCAGCATCAAGCAATAATATTTTAGCATTTTCCAATCGTCTTGGCATGTCAGAGTGAACTCTTTCCTTGTCTATCACGATTCCCTGAATTAATTCGCTGTCATCAACGCTTCCGCCAGTTCTTTTTTCAATCTTTAACGAGTCCCTATCTATAAAAATATTGCCGTCTTCAACTTCTGTAATGCTTCCAATAGCATCAACTATCA
>Ga0210050_1003683_pt1 | contig 13365 bp, 16 predicted proteins | sample CryGey132114_all_FD_185463 | JGI IMG/M metagenome (GOLD analysis project Ga0210050, IMG submission 185463) | Groundwater microbial communities from aquifer - Crystal Geyser CG22_combo_CG10-13_8/21/14_all (SPAdes) (version 2) | ecosystem: Environmental > Aquatic > Deep subsurface > Groundwater ...
ATAAGGCAAGTTGGTTTTTATATTTCGCCACCAAAATTAAATACGCCACGCGTATGGCGTATTCAATTTGGCAGGATATTTTAAACTTTGCATGAACCTTTTTTGAGGGAAACTGACCCGCCCTCGCGGGAGGCCAAAAACTTTTTCGCCGCTATCTCTCTTTTTTATTTCGTGGGCGCGCAAAAAATTTCTTCCATTAAGGAATGAAATTTTTGCGGGCTTTGCTCTGCGCTGACGCGCAGGCAGAGCCGCTTCCCACCCCATCACGCTTTTTACCCGTCTGCTCTCCTTCTTGCTTGGCCGTCTTCTGGATGGAAAAATATATCTGCTTTCTTAACAAAGTTTTCTACAAATGTATTTTTAGGATTTGTTGCAATATCTTGTGGGGTCCCATACTGTTGAATAATACCTTCGTGGAGAATAGCAATTTTATCTGAGAGCACTGATGCCTCATATTGGTGATGGGTAACCATCAAAATTGTTATGCTCAACTCTCGTTGTACTTTCTTCAATTCCAATTGAATTTTTGCTGCTGTGTCATAATCCAACCCTGTAAACGGCTCATCGAGAAGGATAATTGGTTCATTAAGTATAATGGCTCTTGCCAAGGCTACTCTTTGTCTTTCGCCCCCACTTAAAGAATGAATGTCGCGACCCCTCAGATGAGAAATAGACAATAAGTCAAGCATTGTAACAAGTTTAGATTTTATCTCATCATCACCGAGACTTCGTAATTTTAAGCCAAATATAATGTTCTTCTCCACATCAAGGTGGGGAAAAAGAGCAAGATTTTGCCACACCATGGGTATTCTGCGCTCTTGAGGCTCAAGCTCTGTAATATCATTGCCCTTGAATAAAACTTGGCCTTCGTCTGAATTTTCCACACCTGTAATAATTTTTAGGATAGTAGTTTTGCCACTGCCGCTAGGACCGAGGATGGTCACAAATTTTCCTTCCTCTATATCCAAACAAACGCGATTCAAAACTTGTTTACCGGTAAATGATTTGGAGATATTTTGTAGTGAAAGAATAAAAGACATAAACTTATTATAAAATCTCTTTTATGCGATAAATTTTTAAGCCAATAGCTGCAATAATAATCGAAATTATAGTTAAAAATGATCCAATCGCATAGGCCTCGGGCGTAACTTGCGACCCTAGCATAGTCCAAATTGCCACCGAGAGTGTTTTTTGTGTTCCGCCAACAAACCAGACAATAGTAAATTCATTCCATGACATAAGTAAGACTATCAAAAATGTTCCGACAATCTCTGTGAACAGTAATGGGACAAAAATCGAACGAAAACTTTGAAATGTGCTCGCCCCTAAATTCTTTGAGGCTGATTCTAAATCGGGATTAAGTGTAAGAAATTTATTAAGCAGCAGAATAACTACTATTGGAGAGAAAACAGCTACGTGCGCAAACATTACATAGAGAAGTGAGGGATTGATTTGCATAAAGTTTTGTGTGAGAAGGAATATAAATGCGGCAAGGAGTGGAGGGGTGATGGCTGGAATAAATAAAAAAAATAACAGACGATTTCTTACGGCAGGAATACGATAGAGGAAAAATCCCATACCTAGCCCAATAAGAATTGCAAAAAAACTGGAGAGCAATCCTAACAAGATACTGTTAAAAATAGTGGATATAAAAAGTGGATCAGCTAAAGCTCCCTTCCACCATTGAAATGTACAGCATTCAAGAGTATAGCTGATAAACTGTCGTTGGTGAAATGAAAAGATTAGATTTGCCAAAAGCGGGAGGTATAAAATTACTATTCCCACCGAAATAATAAACCACCAAAAAATGTTTTTCAGGTTTTTATTATGCATAGGTTTCTTTACGAGCTACATACTTCCAAAATACAAAGAGTGGAATCAAAGTTATGAGCATAACAATAACCGAGGCGCTCGCGGCGATTGGCCAGTTATCGATCTTTAACATGTCCATAACAAAGAGCGAAAAGGTATAGATTTTCCCTCCGCCAACGACAGTAGCAATAATGGGATCAAAAAGAGAAAGATAGAAAGTGATAGCAAAACTAGCAAGGAAATAGGAGGAACTAAGCGGCAAAATAATTTTAAGGAATCTGATTTTTTCCGATCCCCCGAGGTTAGCGGCCGCTTGAATTAAATCTCTATCTATATTTGCAAGCCGCCATGAAAATATAACAACCGAGATGGGAAGCAGTTGAGAAATGTATCCAACGATCATTGCTACTGGAGAGAAAAGAATTGATCCGGCAAATATAATTTGCCACCCAAAGGCACGTAAAATATTATTGGATAAGAAAGAAATGATGATAAGAGCTAAAATCAAACTTCTTACCTTAGATTTCACAAAAAAGACTAGCCCATATGCAATCGCTGCACCAAATATAATAGTCGATAAAGCAACCATAAAAGAAAAAAACAACGAGCGCCCAATGACCAGATAAAACTGCCATGCGGAGAGAAGCTCAGAATAATTTTGAAAGGTAAAAACTGGAATAAGACGGTACTCACGAATCTCCCAAAAACTTATAACAATCAGAAAAAACAAAGGGATAACAAAAACCAAAGCTTGCCACAAAAGAAATGGCAGACTATAAGGAAAATATGGATTGCGACCAATTCTCTTATTCGTCATATTGTATTAGCGTGTTTTAAACTCCTGCCACACTTTTTGCCATTCTGCTTCGGATTGATTTACCGGAAGCATCCGTACCGACAGTTTATTTACCAGATCAATGGCTTCTTGTGCATTATGCAGGTGAAGCGTATCCTGCTGAGTTTCATCAAGACGACTAATTGCTTTTGTGTTGGGTGCGGCTGATTTATATGCCTTTCTCCACATTAGTTGAGATTGCGCTTCAGGGGTTTGCATATACTGAATAAACTTTTTTGCTAATGCAATATTTTGGGAGTCAGTAGGTATGACAAGCGCCTCGATCCACATAATTCCCCCTTCTTTTGGCACAGTCCAGTCTATAGGATATCCATCGGCTTGAAGGTCAGCCACAATCCATTCTCCTGCCGCAGGAACAATCCAAGTCTGTTCTACTGCTAATGCCGCTTTAATTTCTGCTGGATTTGGATGAACTGCGGCAACCTGTGGCTTTAATGATAAAACAGCAGAACGCAACTTTTGGAATTCGCCTTCACTCAATTTGTATGGCTCATCAAAACCTAAATATTTACTTATGACGCCCATTGAAGGTAAATACCAATCCCAAATGCCAACTTTCCCTTTTACTTTTTGATCCCAAAGGACATTATAGCTACTGACATCATCTTGAGATAAATATTTTGTGTTGTATGCCAAACCATTAGATCCAAATCGTACGATAACGGCATAGAGCTTATTATTGATCCAAGCGAGTGGGAATTTTCGGAAAGGCTCAAGATAATCGTTAAAATTATAGTCTGTTGTATCCAGCTCCGATAATCTGCCGGCACCATATAATTTTTCAATAAATTCTGGATCAACAATCACTACATCATATTGATTTTTAGACTGACTTAGTAATGTAAACATCTGATCGCCGCCGATATATGTTTTCACATTAACTTTAACCTTATACTGTTCTTCAAACGGCTTTATGAGTTCTGGCTCTTCATAGCCGATCCACGCTAACATGTTGAGTGTGTCCTTGGAAGGTTGTTGTCGCAGTAAAAATAAACCCCCGACAATGAGTAGGATTATAATGATTATGATATAAATATTTTTCATGGTTTAATAGTTTTTTATGAGTAAGCGACCTTTTGACTTTATATTTCAGTATACCAACATTCCGGGATTTTTGAAACACTCTGTACCTGACATTTGTAGCCGCAAAAAATTTCCGCCGCGCCCGAGCGTTCCGCCAGAGCGGAGACGGTCAGTTTCGTTCAAAATAGGTTCGGATTTCGTCAAACACGCCCACCAGTATCTGGGCTCGAACCAGAGACCTCTACAATGTCAATGTAACGCTCTAACCAACTGAGCTAATCACCCGAAAATTGTGAGCGCTAAATGCTTGCCTCGTAACTAAAGCAAAGCTTTATGGTATGAGAAGCTACGAGCCCAAATTTTTTACTGTGGACTCACTGGGAGTTGAACCCAGGACTCGGCAATGCGAATGCCGTGTAATACCACTTTACTATGAGCCCTTTTAATAAATTATAATTATTAATTTGCAGAATACTTAAGATAGTTCAAATGTATTTCACTGCCTGTGGCGGCGGGGCTTCGCTTTGAACGCCGACGGAATTTGTGCCAGCGTTAGCTGGCGCGCCGCCAATTTTAGTAATTTCTTTAAGCGCTTATTTAGATTATTTTATAATCGTATTGATAATTTGTAGAATATCGTGTTTGTGGTTTTTAGATAGAATGCCAAACATTTTTAGCATTTCCAAAAATACCTTGATGTTGTTTTTTGAAATTCCAAAATTCGTAACTATCTTGTATCTCGGATATTTTTTCTTTTTGTTCTGGCTCTTTGCCTATAAAGGCGAAAAACATTGTTTTCGTTCTGTTCATAAAGCCAAAATGATTTGTATTATCAACCCGATGACCATAACGATAGTTAAGCCGACAATCCACCAAGTAAGTTTTACTAATTTATCCGTCTGCTTTGATGATTGTTTGTTAAATATTTCAATGGTCGTCGTGAGTTTATTAACCTCAATAACCGCTTTTTTAATGTGGTCATTTGCTGTTGCGGCAAGGTCGCGATCTATACCATTGCCAGTTTTTATCTCTGGAAAATCTGTGTCGTTCATAATTTTACGCCTTTACCGATTGCCTTTTGCCCGATTGTGGGTTTTGCACAACATCTCACAATTTTTCGCTGAAGTAGCACCACCTTTACTCCACGCTGATACATGATCCGCTTCCATTTCGCCAAAACTCCAAATCTTGCTTTTGTTAGCGTCATGCCCAACGGCGCAAAGTGAACAGTTTGACTTCTTTTTAGTTTCAGCTTCGCGAGTCTGCTTTTTATAAACAGCTCTTTTAGTTGGTTCGTCAAAAATACGAATATTAAGCAATTTTGTGTCGTTATTACCTCCCAAAATAAATTCAAAAATCCCTTTTTTATCCTTAATAAAAAAGTCGCCATAGAGCTTGCGTACCTCGGCTGATACTTTGGCCGAATTGAATTTCTTTGTGTGATGTTCCTCGTAAAGTCGGCCCCATTCAAGCCCGCACATTTCGCTTTCTACGTCAGTAAATACGCTAGATACCCAATCAATGACGGTGTTGAAATATTTTTTTAACTCATTGATATTTTTGTCATTGCGATGAATACTCATGTAATCATCAATATTTCCTTTACTTGCCCAATCTAAAGCCCTCTCAAAAAAAGCCTGTCGGTTTGCACTTCCTTTTATGTACGCGCTCCATTTTTGAATATTTGCATTTTGGCTATTACTAAACTCCTCCTTGCCGAGTGTCACAAATTGTCCAGAGTAAATCGCATTTAACAATTCTTGAGGGACGAGTGGAACTCCAGCAATATTTATCGTCTTAAACCACTCTTTTATCTGGCTTTCTGTCCCTTCGCATTCATAAATGAGCAGTTTAGTTTCCAATATCTTGTCTTTTTTGTCTTTTGCTATACCGCCAAAATATACTGCTCCATGCCGTTTTCGTCTTTGATAGCAAATTTATCAGTTACAAAACGTCCAACGCTGGTGATGCGCTGTTGCCCGTCCAAAACCTCCAGATTGTTTTCAGAAGCTTTATTAAAATAAATCAATCCTATTGGGTAGCCTTTGAGTATTGATTCAATAACAGCCATTTCTCTTTTTCCGCCGTCAGAGGCATAAATGTAGTTGCGTTGATATTCTGGCTGGATAGTGAGCTTGCCGGACAAGCCAAACAAACCCTTGCCTTCAAGTTCGTTATAGACGAACCCTTCGCAAATATCTTTAACAGTGATACTGGTTTTTAAAATTGTTTTCATATTATTTTTAAATTATAATTTTAATTTTTTCTCTACTTTTTTCTCCAGCAATTTAATGTTTTCCAAATATGCTTTTTCGACGGGAGAAAGCGTTTTAGCTTGAAATTTTTTATACTCCACTTCGGCTTTTTTCAGCGCTTCGGTATGACTCACAGATCCAGCCTCCGTTAGAACTTTTTTGTCAAAAACACTTATCAACTTATCAAGCTGGGCAATCCAATCTTTCATATACATTGGCTTATGTTCCATAACCCTCACTTCCGCCAAATCAAAAAATGCGGAGACGATATTATTCAACACTTTTAACTCTTTTTCATCAAGGTAATTTTTTGCAATAACAATATCTTTTTTACTTACCCCGCCATTTGAAAAACTCAGCAAACCCATAAATGGCTTACCGGCATTGGCTCTCTTAATTATAACTTCGGAAGCAGTATTCCCGTGGGCAGCATAATGCAGTTTATTTTGTACGATTTTGAAAAACTTAATAGATTCCAAGGCCTTGGGATTGTAATCAAGACTCGTGGCGTACAGGTCAAGCGCCTGACGATAAAGAACCTTTTCACTACTGCGAATATCGCGAATACGATCAAGCAATTCATACCAATATTTACCCCCTACATTCTCTTTTAGAAATTCGTCATTCATCGTAAAGCCTTTGACGAGGTATTCACGAAGGCGCGCGGTCGCCCATTGGCGAAAGCGAGTGGCAATATCCGACTTTATTCTGTAACCTAGAGAGATAATCATATCCAGATTATAGTGTTCAATATCCCTAGAAACACCGCGACTTCCTTCATTTTGAACTGTTCGGAAATTCCGAACAGTTGCTTCCTTTTGTAATTCTTTTTCTGTAAAGATATTTTTTATATGTTCGCTTACATTCGCCTTGCTTGACTGAAAAAGTTCAACAAGTTGCAATTGCGAAAGCCACACCGTCTCGCCCTCAACACGCACCTCAATATTAGGCGCCCCGTCCGCGCCTTCGTAAATAATTACCTCGCCGGAATTATTGTCATTTGTCATATTGTTTTTTCTTTTTCTTAGTATCCAATAATTGTTTAACTTCGCGATCAAAATCGGATTCAAAAAATTTATCTTGAATAATCCGAAACTTGTCATATTCCGCTTCAGCCTTAAGTTTAGCTTCAAGCATGGAAATTTTACCAAGATTGGCAAGTATCGGTGTATTGGAAAGTTTCAAAAATTGTTGTAAAAACAAATCCCAATCTTTCATATTCATAACTTGACTATTTCGCGCCCGAGTTTCCGCCAAATCCAAATAAGAAGAAACGATCTGTTCCAGTCTCTTTATACGCGCTTCGTTTAAATAATTTTTTGCAATTAGCGCATCGCTTTTAAGAATTTTTCCATGCGGTGCGTTTTTCCAAGTTTGCATTCCCATAAAAACTTTTTTATAATCGGCTTTACTGTAAATAATTTCAGCGGCGGTTTTTCCTGTTATTGCCCAATGAAGTTTGTTTTGTACGCTGGCAAAAAATTGCTTGGTAATATCCGCTTGATTGTCATAATCAGCCGAAAGCGCATAAATATCGGTTATCTTTTGATAAAGCCGACGCTCACTCATGCGAATTTCACGAATTCGCTCAAGCATTTCATCGAAGTAGTCTTTACCAAAATGCTTGATTTGCTTCAGCCTTTCATCGTCCATCGCAAAGCCCTTGATCACATATTCATGAAGCACCTTAGATGCCCATTTTCGAAACTCAATCGCCCTATGTGAATTCACACGATAACCGACAGCTAAAATAGCATTGAGATTGAAATATTCAACTTTTCTATTTACTTTTCGCCCACCCTCATCTTGAACTGTTTCCAAAATGGAAACAGTTGCCTCTTTGTTTAATTCTCCATCCCCATAAATGTTGTCCAAATGTTTTGATATGGCGGGAACATTAACCTCAAACAATTCCCCCATTTTCTTTTGCGTGAGCCACAAGGTATCGTCCTTAAAAAAGACATCTATGTTAACCTTGCCGTTTTCCGTTTGAAAAATAACAAAGTTGTTAAATATTTGGAGTGATGATTTTTTTTGATTATCTTTGTTCATAAAATAGCGATGTTAGTTTTTAAAGTTGTTTTCATATTTTTTTTGCTTAATTGAATATTACATAAAATTTTAGTGGGAGAATGGCCAGATTTTGTTTTCAAAGAGAAACTGGACGAGGACAAGTAAAATCCCAACACTTGCGACAAGTACACCGCCAAAAGTCAAGCGATTTAATGCACTAGCTAGTTTTGTAGATGATTCATCCGCTTTCTTTATATTTACATTTAACTGAGCGAAGGATTCATTTACTTGACTTACATTGTTTTGCAGACATTCAATTTTATCCTGAAGATATCCTAACTGCGAAGATGTCGCTGACCGAAGATTCGCAAGCGATAAAACAAGTTTCCGTGTTGCCTTAATTAAGCTGACAAGATTTTTATCGGTTAAATGAGGATGTATAATTTCATCCCAACCATCTAATTCTGGAAAAATATTATTTGTCATAGTCATTTTGTTTATTCTTCTTATGTTTTATAAAAATTCTCTTAAATTTATTCTCTCCATTTATGACACAATGAGGATTTTTACCATCCCAAATTCCGCCAGAAAAACCTTTGCCGTTATCTTCTGCCATTCCAATAATCTCAAACTGATCAGGATTATATTTGTCCAAAAAACTAATTGGCACACCCATCACGCCATCGTAATCACTCGGGATAGCATCAGTAAATGGCACTTCTATGGCATCGTAATTGTCATATTTATCGTAAGATTTTTTGCCTTTAATTTCTTTGTGCTTGCTGTATTTCAAATTTTCTTCCATTGTCATAAGTGGCAATGGTTGGTGGCGTCTTCCGTGGTCTATATTAGTAAACCAAACGGAAGACACATTTTTCATATTGACACCATCTACAACCTTATCAACATCACTATTATCCATTGTTACAAACCATAGTCCACCAGACCATTCTGTTTTACCGGACCACATTTTATTTTCTTTAATCAAAGGAAAAATTTCCTTATATGTTACTGAATTTTTATTACCGATGATCACAAATTTTTTATTGTAGTCAAAAAGTTGTTTAACATATTCGCGAAACAGACTAAACGGCGGATTTGTTGCGACTACATCGGATTGTTTAAGCAGATTTATACATTCATCACTGCGGAAATCGCCGTCGCCTTCTAATGGCGTCCATTCGTTGTGTTTGTTTGCCTTTAATTGCTTGGCAATATCCTTCAAGTTGAATTCGCCGTCGCCGTCTATGTCGCGCGCTTCGTTGATAATAAATTTGTTGGCATTTATCTTCGGACGGCCTTTTGATTTTGCGAGAGTTTTATCATCGCCAAACAACCCCAGCTGCGTGTTGGCTACTGGCGAGGGCTTGTAGCTGGTGGTGATAAGCTGTTTCAATCCAAGCTTGTTGAAATTGAGCACAAAATAGCGAAAGAAATTACTCTCAAACGGATCGTCGCAGTTGCAATATACAACCTTGTTGCGGAATGCATCGGAATTATAATCCAGATACGCTTGAATCTCTTTTTGAATATCGCCATACTGAGTATAAAACTCGTCGTTTTTCACCTTTTTTGCGTTTGTAAGATTGCTATTTGCCATAATTATTTCATTAAAACATCAAGCGAAACGCCAAGAGCGTCCGCAATTTTTTTAACAGTATCAATAGTGGGATTGGGCGTCGCTCCCGCTTCTATCTTGGCAATCGTATGAAAAGCAAGGTTTGCTCTTTTGGATAAGACATCTTGTGAAATACCAAGCTTGTTTCGGTATTTCTTTATGTTATTCCCAATTATAGTTTTTTCGTTTGACATATTCGTATAGTTTTACTATGATAGTTAGTGAGAGTATAAAACCTTTATCATCAATAGTTAGTATATGAAATTTTTATCATTTAGTCAACAATACGATACACAAGTCCGCCTATTTAATCAATGAGTGCAATATGTATGTGAGCTTAGTCGCTTTACAACTACGGAAACTACGGAGGCAATGCCTCCGTAAGTAAAGATAATTTTTTGAGTATTTCGCGCTTTCTGTTAAAGTATATTTAATGTCGCAAAATATTGAGAAATTAAAAAGAGAATTTTTAGAATATCTTGAAATAGAAAGAGGCAGGAGCTTAAAAACTATTCAAAACTATGACGGGTATTTATCTAAATTTATAAAATTCTCGCAAATAAAAGAACCGCAAAATATTACTGACGAAATTGTCCGTAAATTTCGTCTTTGGCTTAATCGCCAAGAAAGCGGAACAACATCTGAAGGATTTAAAAATACATTAAAAAAGAAAACACAAAACTATTATCTGATAGCGCTTCGCGCTTTTCTCAAATTTCTTCGCAAACGCGGTATTGACTCTTTTTCTCCTGAACGGATAGAGCTTGCGAAGGTTTCCGAACGAGAACTTAATTTAATATCGTCAAATGAACTGGAAAAATTATTATCGGCGCCTGATGGCGCCGATATAAAAAATCTTCGCGATAAAGCCATACTTGAACTTTTTTTTTCAACAGGACTTCGCGTGTCGGAACTTTGCTCATTAAACAACGACATTGACCTTTCAAAAGACGAGTTCTCTGTGCGCGGGAAAGGTGAGAAAATTCGCGTGGTTTTTCTCTCAAATACGGCAAAAGATGCTTTAAAGAAATATTTGGACAAGAGAGTAGATATGGACGAAGCTATGTTTATCCAATTTGGTAAAAATTTAGAACACACAAAATCACTTCGTCTTACTTCCCGTTCAATTGAGCGAATTGTAAAATTCTACGCAATCAAAGCCGGTATTTCCAAAAAAGTAACGCCTCATATTATTCGCCACAGTTTCGCCACCGATCTGCTCCAAAACGGCGCCGACCTTCGTTCTGTGCAAGCGCTTCTCGGACATGCAAATATCGCCACAACGCAGATTTACACGCACATAACAGACAAACACCTTCACGGCATCCACAAAAAATTTCACGGAAAATCTCGTAAAAAATAATATTGTTTTTGCCTATTTTGTTTTTATACTCTCTAAATAAATTTAATCTTCAATTTCTAATTTTCAAAAAATATATTCGCTTAAAAATTTTTAAGCGAGAGAAAACAAAATAAAATCAAGATTGATTCAAAATATAATAAAATACACTGAAAATATCATTTGTAAAAACTTCTCTCGCAAAAGCCCATTTATTGTTATGAATTTTTGTTTATAAATCTTGAGAGCCGCGATTTTTTTCTTGAGGCATTGTTTTCTTTTATAACTCCACCTTTTGCCGCTTTATCAATCGCTTTATACGCTTGAGGCAGTAAAGCGTTTGCTTCGTTTATTTTTTTTTCCACAACAAGTTTTTTTATATCTTTTACAACTCCTCTCATATTCCCAATGCGACGGAGATTAAAAACGCGTTTTCGCGCCGAACTTCTTATTGCCTTTTTTGCCGATGATGTTATTGCCATAATGATTAAGTGTAAAATATTAAATTAAAACTTGATAATTAAATAAAATAACATATGTATTGCGCTAATGCAACAATTCCCAATTTCTAATATCTATCAATTTCTGATTACCAATATCTAATTTCTAATCTTTGAATTACGAAATGCCGTAATAGACTTTTCCGCAGACGCGGCAAAATCACTCACTTTTGGTGATTTTGCGTTTTTTAATATTGTAAAAGCAAAAAGTATCAAATACGAAAGTAAATTTATTTATTGGAAGCGATCCCCGACATTTCCAGACGCAAATGAAATAGATAATATTTTTCTTTAATTCCTGATATACTATTAGTGTTTTCATAACGCAAGTTAAGGTTGTTCATTTGAAGAATCTCAACTCCTGTTATAACAGCATTTTATTAAAGTTTTGTATTTCGTAATTCACAAATTTACACATTCCATTTACATTTACTATATAAAAAATAAAGATTTAAAAAGTATTAATAATTAACACAAAAAACTATGGCTTATACAAAAATAGTATTTAAAAATCCTAAAACTGGTAAAATTGAGGAAGCCCCGGTTGGTTTTTCTTGGACGGTGTTCTTTTTTGGTATATTTCCACCCCTTTTTCGGGGGGACTGGAAATGGTTTATAATAATGATTTTGTTAGCTCTTTTCACATTTGGATTGAGCCACCTTGTGTTTATATTTATTTATAACAAGCTCTATATCAAAGATTTAATTAATGCTGGTTTCAAAGCGAAATCTATCGGATGGGGAACTATTGACGAAGCGTCTCAAAAAATAGGTGTGCGTATTCCTATGCTAAATAGTGGAAGCGAAGCTTCCAAGTTGATGAATGATTTCTATTTCTTATTTCAGTATCATTTTAGATGATTTGATGCGAGTGGTTTCCTACTAAAAATGGGTGAATTTAGGTAGTTTTTAGCATAAATTCACCATAATTTGCAAAAAATAGATGAATTGTGTATAATATTTGTATATGGCAATAACAAAACCTCTAAGAAATAGAATAGAGAACATCAAAGCGGAGTATGATTCCTTGAGCCATTTTTCTTCAGATAAAAACATCAGCGCCTTCTTGGTTTGGCGAGGTAAAATTTCATAATGCCAATTTGGTCCGTAAGAAATCGGTTTTTTTCTTAAATTTATTTTTTGAGCATCAGTGTCCATAAAGCTTTTGTTCTTGGCCGCAAGCACCTTGATTTAGCAATGACTTTTCTTAATAGATTTTTGTCGTAATGATTTAATGCCCAGCGCGCATCTTTATCATTGCCAAAATCAGCAATGCGCTCAATGACATATTGAGCGTTTTTCTTTAGGTCTATTTTTTTAGGATTTACATCCCAAAATAGCGTTGGTCTGAATTTTATTTTTATTGGTTTATTTTTAACATTATACCCTAAATATTAACGCGACAAGACCAAAATATCGGCCACTCCAATATCACCACCACCCAAATTTACACCCATGTGACGGACAAACAACTCCGCGATGCGCATAAAAATTTCATGGAAAATGGAGGAAATAAAAAGGGTTTATTTGTGACCCAGTTTAATTCTATCAAAACAAATAAATCGGATATTCGCCGGCCATTGCCATTTCAGTTTTGCTTGCATTCCAATAACTAAATAAAATTTCAGCTTCGTGGTAGTTTTTTTTGAATGTTTTAGGGATTTTACGCGCAACTCCTCTTAACGAAGTTTTTGATTCTATCGCGGAGATTTTTCCGTTGCCAAGCGACAAGACAAAATCCACTTCATTTTTCTTTTTATCGCGCCAAAAATTAAAATCAATTCCATGCTTGATAAATTGCATAGCCAAGCCGTTTTCCAGCAGCGAGCCTTTGTCTATTCTGTCGCCAAGTCCTCTGAAATCATTGATCACGGTATTTCTTATGCCAGTATCAATAAAATATACTTTCGGGTTTTTTACAATCTCCGTTCTTTTGTTTTTAAAAAATG
>Ga0210050_1003684_pt1 | contig 13363 bp, 11 predicted proteins | sample CryGey132114_all_FD_185463 | JGI IMG/M metagenome (GOLD analysis project Ga0210050, IMG submission 185463) | Groundwater microbial communities from aquifer - Crystal Geyser CG22_combo_CG10-13_8/21/14_all (SPAdes) (version 2) | ecosystem: Environmental > Aquatic > Deep subsurface > Groundwater ...
GTAATGTTAGCTGCAGTATTTTGCCTTAAGTTTTTGTCCGTCACATTGATAGTGGCAATATTTTGCCCTGTAACGGGAGTTTTATTACTTAGAGTAGAGCTTGATGTACTTGGTTTAGAAGCAGATGTATTCGTATTTGAAACAGTTTGCTGAAAGCTGGCTTTACTATTGTTTGGAGCAGGCGTTGGCTTCGAATCAGATAAACGATTAAGACTTGCTGGCGTTAATGATGAATTAATATTCATTATCTTATCCTCTTTTAGTTCAATCTGAAAACTGGAAAAAAATTCCAGTTTTCAGTGTTCTAAGAACTAAGTTGAAGAGATTATCGTAGTAATGACAATACTGATTGAGACGATGCATTCGCCTGAGACAATATTGATAAACCAGCCTGTTGCAAGATCTGATTTTTAGCTAGGTTAGCGGATTCATCCGCGAAATCAGCATCACGAATACGTGCTCTTGCTGACGATACGTTCTCAGAAATATTTGACAAGTTATTTAAGGTAGAACTTAAACGGTTCTGGAACGCACCCAAGTTACCACGAGTGGCGTCTACAGAAGCAATAGCCAAGTCAATTTTTCCGATAGAAGTTTGTGCACCAGCGACAGAGGAAACTGACAAGCCACTGACGCCAAGGGTTCCAGCTGAACGATTAGAAATTGATACTGAAATGGTCTGATTGGCTTCCGCACCTACTTGGAACTTAACGGCTGTAAACCCGCCAGATAACAAATTGGTAGTGCCAAAAGATGTATCAGATGCAATACGGTTAATTTCAGATGTTAGTGCTGTCACCTCAGCCTGAATAGTGACACGGTCGGCAGTTGAGTTACTACCATTGGCAGATTGAAGTGCCAAGGTTCTCATACGTTGAAGAATGTTGGTGGTTTCATTCAACGCGCCCTCAGCAACCTGTGCCAAAGATATGCCGTCATTAGCGTTTCTTTGGGCTTGGTTTAGACCATTAATTTGAGATGTTAATCTATCAGAAATTTGAAGTCCTGCAGCGTCATCCTTTGCACTGTTAATTCTTAAGCCTGAAGATAGTCTTTGTAACGAAACGCCCAATGCATTATTGGAGCCAGTTAAGTTTCTTTGTGCATTCAATGATGACACGTTGGTTTGGATAAAGTTTGCCATGATAGGTCTCTCCTAAGTCTTTGATGCACTCGATTTACTATAAACCTGGTGCTTACAAAGTGATGGAATTCACAAGAAAAACGGGAATTAATCTTGCGGTACGATCAAGTTATCGGCATCCAAGAAAATACCTTTAGTGTATTTTTGCAAATTTAGTGATTTATTTTTAGCTTATTTTAGAGGAGGGGAGGCGTTTATTTTGATGGGGATGATAAAAGTTGGCATATATTGTGCTTTGTTTTGAGGGTCACATTGAGCGTTTCTTTCAAGCCATGATAGGTCGCGGTGACAATCCGACAGTTGCAGCTGTCGGGTCGTACTCAAGATGCGGGAACATCGGGAGTGCAATTCTAGGGGTTTGGGAAACCAGGCCCCTTACCTTTTTTTATAGCTTCTTTATTTATAACCTATTATCTTATTGTCGTAACAAACTCAAAACTGATTGAGAGCTGGCATTGGCTTGTGACAAAATTGACAATCCAGCTTGCTGTAAGACCTGATTTTTCGCTAAGTTGGCTGATTCTGTCGCGAAATCAGCATCTCGAATTCGCGCTCGCGCTGCAGATACGTTTTCGGCAATATTGGCCAAGTTGGCGATGGTGGAGGTGAGTCGATTTTGGAAGGCACCTAATGCCCCTCGAGTGCTATCAACTAAAGCGATAGCTGTATCAACCTTGCCAATGGTCGCCTGTGCATTAGTCACTGAAGAGACGGATAATCCACTGACACCTATTGCTCCAGCTGTTCTGCTAGAGATATTAATGGTAATCGTTTGATTGGCTTCTGCGCCTACTTGGAAAGCCGTTCCTGCTCCAAAACCACCAGATAATAAGTTTGTAGTACCAAAAGAGGTATCATTGGCAATACGATCAATTTCAGATACCAGAGCACCAACTTCCGCTTGAATAGTGATTCGGTCAGCTGTTGAATTCGAACCGTTGGCCGATTGAATTGCTAATGTTCGTATACGTTGCAAAATATTGGTGGTTTCATTTAATGCACCTTCAGCGACTTGTGCCAAAGAAATACCATCGTTAGCATTTCTTTGAGCCTGCGTAAGTCCATTGATCTGAGACGTTAATCGGTTAGAAATTTGTAACCCAGCCGCATCGTCCTTTGCACTGTTGATTCTTAGACCGGATGAAAGTCTTTGTAATGCAACACCTAAAGAGTCATTTGATTTAGTTAAATTTCTTTGTGCATTTAAAGATGACACATTGGTTTGAATAAAGTTGGCCATTTTGTTTCTCCTTCGCCTTCGATGCGCATGGCGCTTACAAAGAACAGGTAGGTTATGTTAATTAAAGTTTAATATTGCCTTCAAGAAATATTCATCGGACAATCCAGCTATCGACACCCATTAAAAACACTTTAGTAAAAAAAATAAAAAAATAAATCCTTTATATTCAATGTGTTAATGATTTAATATGACGGCATTTATTTGCCGGTTGCGGCAACTTTTATGCTGTAACGGCAATTTGACTGTAAAATGAATCTATAAATTTATGCGCTTTTTGGAGGAAATTTGCAGTAAATTTAGTATTTTTATATGAAATGCAGAAAAATCCTTTTATTAATTTCATGTCATATATTTGACGATTTTGAAAGTCTCTGTTAAAACTTAAGGTAACTAATTGTTTTTTTTGAGCTGCTTTATCGATGAACCATATAGAAATGCGTCTTTTGTTGGTAGGGGATAATCAATCAAAAAAACACGATCTTGAGGTTATCCTTAAGTTTGTGGGTGAGTCGTTGGTGAGTGCAACCTCCACAGATTGGAAAAGCAAAGTGGGTGAGAGTCACACGCTTTTGGCCATTTTGCTTTTTGTGCCAGAAAAGTTACCTCAACTCATCGCTCTGTTAGAAGATATGGCTCAATTTGATCAATCTATGCCCGTTATTTTGGTGGGTGAGCCAGATTTAGGCTCACTGCTGACGGAAGAACAGATGAAGCAGGTTGTGGGAATTTTTTCTCAACCTTATAAATATCATCACATTGTGCAAATTCTGCATCATTCTCAAGTGTGCAAAAAAGATAAACATGCGTTTATTCATTCTAAACGGACTACAAAGGTTTTTAGAAGCCTAGTGGGACAATCTAAAGGGATTGCAAAAGTTAGGCAGCTGATCGGACAGGTTGCAGATACAGATGCCAATGTATTGATTTTGGGAGAGTCAGGTACAGGTAAGGAAGTGATTGCTAGAAATTTACATCATTTATCCGCACGTTCTGATAAACCCTTTGTCCCCTTAAACTGTGGCGCTATTCCTGCAGAACTCTTAGAAAGTGAGTTGTTTGGTCACGAAAAAGGTGCATTTACCGGTGCAATAACCAGCCGTCAAGGTCGTTTTGAGTTGGCAGAAGGGGGAACACTTTTCTTAGATGAGATTGGTGACATGCCCATGCCCATGCAGGTTAAACTTCTTAGGGTTCTTCAAGAAAAAACTTTTGAGAGAGTCGGGGGCAATAAAACCATTCAATCGAATGTAAGAATTGTCGCTGCAACCCATCGTGATTTAGAGCAAGCTGTAGAAAATGGAACTTTTCGAGAAGATCTATTTTATCGTTTAAATGTATTTCCCATAGAGGTCACGCCATTACGGGAAAGAAAAGATGACTTAGCGATTTTGATTAGTGAACTCACCACTAGGTTAGAAGCTGAAGGAAGAGGTGCTGTCCGTTTTACTGCGAATGCCATGATTTCTCTTTCACAACACCCTTGGCCAGGCAATGTCCGTGAATTAGCGAACTTGGTGGAGCGTTTAACCATTTTATATCCATTTGCTGTGGTTGGTTTTAAAGAACTTCCCAAAAAATATCGCTACGAAGAAGGTCTTGATGTTCAACCCTTACCCTCATTGGCTGCTGAAATTGAACATGTTTCTCATGAAGTTGAAACCAATAACCATTTTCAAACTCATCTTCCTTCGCAGGGCGTTGATCTTAAGGAATTTCTAATTGGCATTGAAAAAGACTTCATCATCCAAGCGTTGGAGTTGGGCGACTGGGTGGTTGCAAGAGCCGCCGAAAATTTAGGCATGAGGCGCACAACCTTAGTTGAGAAAATGAAAAAATATCAAATCTATAAGGAAGAAGATGCGACATAAATTTGACACAAGAATAAAGTTATATTCTGCATTAACTTTAACTTATTGAATTTAAATGATTAATATTGGTGGCATGTAGTTTGCAATAGAAAAACATCGATTATTCTAGTAGGTGTTTTTCATGGCTGTTTCCATTCAAAGAATTAACTTGCCCACATCGAAGTCCAGAAAAGTTCTCTCTGGCACTTTGCCTGAATCTACTGTGTTGAATTCCCATTCTGTACTGGAACAACTACAAAATGATAATGCTAGCCTTAATTCTGCATTTGAACAGTTTTCCAGACTTGGCAAGGAGATTGTCAAATCCTATTCCTCCATGGAACAGCAAGTTGAAATTCTCAATGAAGAATTGGAATGGGTCACGAATCAAAGAATCAAGGAGTTTGAAGAGAAAAAGGCTTTAGCATCCAGATTGCAACAACTTTTAAATATTTTGCCTTCCGCTGTGATTGTTATTGATGGGAAAGGTCGTATTACACAGGTGAACCCAGTCGCAGAAATGCTCTTGGGCGAAAAGCTAGATAATAAAACCTGGTCTCAGGTGGTTCATGAAAAATTTCAAAATCGTACGGACAATGGTATCGAAACCTCATTAAAAGATGGCACAAGATTACACGTGGCCACTTGCCCCTTATCTTTTGAAAGTGGTCAACTTGTGGTGTTAACTGATGTCACTAGTATGCACAAATTACAGAATATGGTCGTTAGAAATAAGCGCTTGGCCAGTATTGGAAAAGCCATGGCCAGTCTCTCACATCAACTTAGAACCCCATTATCTTCTGCGATGATTTACAGCTCTCATCTTAAAAAAGAAGAGATTGCATACTCTGCAAGAAATGATATGGCAACTAAGCTTCAAAATAGCCTCAACCGAATGAATAGTCAAATTGAAGACATGTTGATGTTTGCTCGGGGAGGTATGGATCAAGCCAAAAGGTTCTCTATCAATGATTGGTGGCAGGAACTCTCAGAACAGCTTGAAGAAATGTCCAAAACCAGATCAATACCCATTCAAATTTCATTGGATTGTTCCTCTAGTGGTTTTTTATATGCGAATTCTAAAGCTTTGACAGAAGCTGTATTGAATTTAGCGGTCAATGCCTGTGATGCGGTTCAATCTGCACCAATTAAAAAACCTCAAGTTAAAGTTCAAGCGAAAATTCAGAAAAAAGAACTGATCATCAAAGTGTCAGACAATGGGACTGGCGTGAGTGAATCAGTGGCCAATGAACTTTTTGATCCTTTTATTAGTTGTAAACCCAAAGGGACTGGACTGGGTTTAGCCATTGTCCAAGCCATTGTGGTTTCTATTGGTGGTAAGATTTGTTGGAGTAACAACACCAGTGCCGGTGCTACTTTCAGCATGGTATTACCTCTGGCAAAGGAATTGCAGAGCAATCCTTATACTGTACAAAGTTGTCAAAAAACTGTCGGCACACAACCCGAGAATTTTTTAACTATGAATGAAGTTGATGTCAATCAGGGATTTCAAGAGGAGCAAAAAATATGAGTCAATCAACCGTGTTATTAGTGGAAGATGATGAGAGTCTCAGAGAGGCGCTTAGCACCACCTTAACCATGGCCGGTTACCATACAGTTGAGGCTGAAAATGGCAAATCAGCTCTCGCTTCTATCCAACATAATCAACCAGATATTATTATTAGTGATGTCAATATGGATGGTATGGATGGTAATGAGTTTTTAAAAGCTATCCGTATGAAAAGTCGAGATATCCCCTTCTTGTTAATGACCGCATTTGGAAGTGTGAGTGGAGCCGTGGATGCGATGCGTCAAGGCGCTACGGATTATTTACAAAAGCCTTTCACCCCAGAGTTAATGTTAAACCTCATTCATCGATATATTAAAGTAGACACCAGCACCAACGAGCCAATTGTTGCTGATCCCAAAAGCCAACAGTTATTTCAAATGGCTCATAAAGTTGCAAATACCGATGCCTCTGTTTTACTAACTGGCCCTAGCGGTGCTGGTAAAGAGGTCATGGCGAAATATATCCACAAACACTCACCTCGTTGTGAAGCGCCATTTGTGGCGATTAATTGTGCGGCTATTCCTGAAAACATGTTAGAGGCTACCTTGTTTGGTTATGAGAAAGGTGCTTTTACAGGCGCTTATCAGTCCTCATCTGGTAAGTTTGAGCAAGCTCAGAATGGCACTATTTTATTGGATGAAATTTCGGAAATGGATTTGGGATTACAAGCTAAATTGTTAAGAGTTTTGCAAGAAAAAGAAGTGGAAAGACTCGGTGCTAAAAAAAACATTCAATTGAATGTCAGAGTCTTGGCAACCTCTAACAGAGACTTAACTCAAGAAGTTAAATTAGGAAGGTTTCGAGAAGATTTATTCTATCGTTTGAATGTATTTCCTCTTCAATGTCTGGCATTGAAAGAAAGGCCATTAGATATAGCACCTATTGCTGAGTTTGTTTTGGATAAATTAGCCAATCAATTGGGGCAAAAAACACCCAAAATTAGCAATGAAGCGATGATGAGAATTAAACGTCATGGCTGGCCAGGTAATGTTAGAGAGTTACAAAATGTGATGCAACGAGCTTTGATTATGCATCATGATGAATATATCCAAATCGGCGATTTACATATAGATGATAATCAGCCAAATACATTCATGCCTAAATCTAACCATTCACATGACGCCCAAGATAAACTGGGAAAAAGTGTACAGAGCCACGAGTTTCAGGTGATTATAGATGCTTTAGAGCAAAATGGTGGTAATAGAGGTATTGTGGCTAAAGTGTTAGGTGTGAGTCCAAGAACTTTGCGCTATAAACTGGCTAAAATGCGTGAAGCAGGATTGGAGGTTGCCTAGATGAACACCATTAATAGTGCGCGTTTATTGGCAGAAATGAACCGTATGGCTCAGTCTGCAGATTTACGTCCACACAGATTAAACCCTACGCAAGATTTCCAGCCTTCACAGGCGGTACATCCTTCTGAATTTGGGACTTTATTGATTAATGCATTAGGTAAAGTGAATGACTTATCCATGACGGCCGGAGATTTATCGAATCGATTAGTACAAGGCGATCCAGATGTAAGTCTTGCCCAGACAATGATCGCAGGGCAAAAAGCCAGTGTTGCTTTTGAAGCTACCTTGCAAGTTCGGAATAAATTAGTACAGGCTTATCAAGACATCATGAATATGACCATTTAATTTTCCTTTAATGGTTGATTAAGAGAGTAAGAGGAGCATTATTGTGGCAGAAACAGTTTCAACAGGCAGTGCATCATCTGGACTTATTACTGGAATGGAGAATTTATCCTTATTTAAACAAGTCGGTTTAATGTTGGGCTTGGCCGTGAGCGTTGCACTTGGGGTAGTCACTGTGCTTTGGGGACAGAGCTCAGAAATGCGTGTCCTGAATGATATTGAAAAACAGTCCATCTCTGATGCGATTACCTATCTCGATCAAAACCAAATTGACTACAAATTAAACTCAGATGGAAACCTGCTAGTACCTCAAGATAAGTATCAAAAAATTGAGATTGAGCTAACCTCACAAGGCTTAGTGAATGCTGGTGGGGATGATTTCCTGCGTAAAGATTCAGGATTTGGGGTGAGCCAACGTTTGGAAAGAGCCAGGTTGGTGCGCAGTCAAGAAAATCAACTCGCCAATACGATTGCACAGTTCTCAGGCATTAAAGCAGTACAGGTACATTTGGCGATACCCAGAGAAGTAAGTTTCGTTTCCAGCAATAATAAAGCCAGCGCTTCAGTGGTGTTATCTTTGTATGGACGTAATAAGTTAGACAATGAACAGGCTAAATCCATTGTCGATTTAGTCGCGGCTTCGATCCCTCGCCTGGATTCAAAAGATGTATCTGTCACTGATCAATATGGTCGTCTCTATCATTCCGCTTCTATGTCCGATGATGAAAGAGAGTCAGAAAAAGAATTAAACGCTGAGCTGGTTCGTCAACAAAAACTCACCTCAAAAATTCAAACGCTATTAACCCCGATTCTTGGGCCAGAGAATTTTACTGTTCAAGTGAATGTGGATATGGATTTTGTGCATAATGAACAAACCCAAAAAATGTTTAATCCTAAATTATCGGCGCTAACCAGCGAGAAGACCCTGGAAACCTCAAATGAGGCCAATGGTGATGGGGGTGTCTCGGGCGCATTGAGCAATCAACCTCCTGCAGCCTCTACCGTCAATCAAAATAATTTGAACAACCTTATTGGCGGCCTTGCCGGAGGAACCAACAGCAAACATGTAGAAGCAGAAAGATATTATGATATTGATACCACCATTAGTCATACCAGACAACAAACTGGCGTTGTGAAAAAAATCAGCGTGTCATTAGGATTGAACTTTATGGACGACCCAGCGAACCCAGGTACTCTAATCCCACGTACACAGACAGATGTGGATAGAATTCAACGATTAGTACAAGGTGTTATTGGATATGAACAAGCAAGAGGCGATGTGGTGATGATTGACTCTTTTGCCTTTATCCAAAAAGATATTGTGGTTGAACCCCAGCCTCTCCAATTTTATGAACAACCTTTATTTGTGTCTTTGCAACGTCCAGTTTCGGCAATTATCGGTATATTTTTGTTGATATTTGGTTTGCTGAGACCCATTATGAAGAAGTTATCAACGCCACAACAAAACTTAGAAAGAATGTCTGATCCCATGATGATGGGGATGAACAGTGGTCATTCAATGGGTGGATCCGAAGCTGCAATGATGAACGGACCAGATTCAACAGATTTACTGATGGCTCCAGCCCCTAAAGAACTTGAACAGGTGGTGAGAGCAAAAAAAGTGGTAGGTGACGACCCTAAAATGGTCGCAGCTTTGGTTCAAAATTGGATAGCAGAAGATGAGTGATGCAAAAGCCGTAGCAGTGAATAAAGAAATGAGTGGCCTGTCTCGGGCTGCCGTGTTGTTGTTGAGCTTGGGTGAACTGAATGCAGCAGAAGTGCTTAAGCATCTGGGACCCAAAGAGGTTCAACGCATTGGTATTGCCATGGCCTCACAAAGAAATATTTCTAAAGATAACGTGATTTCGGTTCTTGATCACTTTTTGGAATCTATCGAAGGCGGAACAGGTTTGGGCATAGGCTCTGATGAGTATATTCGAGCCACCTTAAAACAAGCATTAGGCGGTGATAAAGCCGATGCTGTGATAGATCGAATTCTGCTTGGTGCAACCACTAAGGGATTAGATACCTTAAAATGGATGGATCCTAGAGGGGTCGCAGATATTATTCGCTTTGAACACCCCCAAATTCAATCAATTGTACTCAGTTATCTCGATCCTGATCAAGCGGCACAAGTACTACCCCATCTTCCAGAAAACACCCAAATGGATCTCATTATGCGAGTGGCTGCATTAGAGTCTGTGCAACCAGCTGCCTTGCAAGAGCTCAATGATATTATGGAGCGTCAATTCTCTGGCGGAACTGGTTCCAAGTCTAAAAAAATCGGTGGCATTAAAAAGACTGCAGATATTATGAACTATTTAGACAGCGCCATTGAGAGTCGTTTAATGGAATCCATTAAAGATGCCGATGAAGATTTAGGTCAAGAAATTGCAGATTTAATGTTTGTATTCGATAACTTGGCAGAAGTCGATGATCGCGGTGTCCAAGCCATTCTGCGTGAAGTTTCCACTGATGTGTTAGTGCTAGCATTGAAAGGCGCAGATGATGAAGTCCAAGAAAAAATCTTTAAAAACATGTCGAAAAGAGCCAGCGAGTTGCTCAGAGACGACTTAGAGGCCATGGGACCTGTCAAACTGTCCGAAGTAGAAGCCGCTCAAAAAGAAATTCTTACCGTGGCAAGAAGAATGGCAGATGCTGGTGAAATTGTTCTGGGTGGCTCAGGCGAAGAGATGGTCTAAGAGCCAGCGCAAGAATAGCAATAAGTTTGTCTATTCTCTTACAGGCTTCTCGTTTTAAAAGAGGGTATCAATGAAAGACAAAGCCTTTATCAAAGCAGAAGATGTGATCAACCTTAAAACATGGTCTCTACCCGCCATGAAAGGTGCTATTGTTAATAATAATCAAAGAGATGCCGCCAGAGAGCGTCAGCAGAAACAACAAAGTGAACAACAAAATAGACTCTCGGTTGAACAATTAGAAAAAATCAGACAACAAGCTTACGATGAAGGCTATCAACAAGGCTTAGAAGAAGGCAAAAACACCTTTCTACAGCAAAGTACCCCCTTCATAGAACAGTTTGAAACATTGCTTTTATCCTTTAAAGACCCCTTAGAATTACTGGATGAAAATCTGGAAAATCAATTGGTCAATCTCTGTTTAATCATCAGCAAAGAGGTTATTCGAAAAGAAGTGACCACTTCCCCACAAACCATCTTGCAAGCCGTTCAAGAAGGTTTAGCGTTATTGCCTAAATCCGAAGACCGAGTGAGGATCAGACTGCATCCAGATGATGCCAGTTGTGTTAGAAAGGTTTATCATGAAAAATCGCCACAAAACTGTTTAATACAAGAAGATAGCAGCCTTAGCCAAGGCGGTTGTTTTTTAGAAGTTAAATCTTCCACCATCAATGCCACTATTGAACAAAAAATCATAAAAGCCACCCAGTCATTATTACAACTCAATAGCCAAGAGACGTCGAGTCATGCTAATGACCAGTGATTTACGCAGACAGAAAATTTTAGATAACTTGATACAAAGTGGTTCGAGAGTCCATCAAAACGAGCCCTATGTAGTAGAAGGTCGGCTAACACGCATGGTGGGTTTGGCACTAGAAGCAGAAGGTTGTGAAATCCCAGTGGGTGGGCGTTGTGAAGTGATTACTTCAGATGGTAAAGCTCATATAGCAGAAGTGGTTGGTTTTAGTGGAGATAAAATTTTCTTAATGCCTAGTGGAGAAATTCAAGGCTTAAGCCCCGGCGCGAGAGTGAGGCCCGTAAAAGATTTTGTGGGCGTTTGGGGCGATAAAAAATTATTAGGACGAATCTTGGATGGAAATGGCGAGCCTATTGATGGTGGCCCGCCTTTAGAGAAGACCAAAGCCATGGGCTTGGAAGGCATTCCAATTAACCCATTAAGAAGACACCCCATTGACACACCATTAGATGTGGGGGTGCGTGCAATTAACGCCATGTTAACGGTAGGAAGAGGCCAAAGGATGGGACTTTTTGCGGGATCGGGTGTGGGTAAGAGTGTGCTCTTAGGTATGATGACCAAATTCACTGAAGCCGAAGTGATCGTGGTTGGATTGATTGGTGAAAGGGGGCGCGAAGTTAAAGAATTTATTGATCATATTTTGGGTAAAGAGGGTATAAAACGCTCTGTGGTAGTCGCTGTACCCGCCGATCAGCCACCACTCATGCGACTACAAGGTGCTAAAGTAGCAACTTCTATCGCTGAGTATTTTAGAGATGAAGGTAAACAAGTCTTATTATTAATGGATTCACTCACCAGATTTTGCCAAGCACAACGAGAATTGGCTCTAGCCATTGGCGAACCACCAGCAACAAAGGGCTATCCGCCTTCGGTGTTTTCAAAACTACCCAAACTGGTGGAAAGAGCGGGGAATTCAGAACAAGGCGCCGGTTCAATTACGGCTTTTTATACCGTTTTAACTGAGGGTGATGATCAACAAGATCCCATTGCCGATGCGGCTCGTGCTATTTTAGATGGACACATTGTGTTATCCAGAAGCATCGCAGAGCAAGGGCATTATCCCGCAATTGATATAGAAGGCTCCATTAGCCGGGCCATTCAACAAATTGTGGATGTAGAGCATTTAAGAAAAGTGGGTGAGTTAAAAAGAATGTATTCAACTTATCAACAAAACAAAGATTTAATTAGCGTGGGCGCTTATCAAGCGGGCAGCAATCCTTATTTAGATCAAGCCATTGCCATGCATCCACTCATAGACGAGTTTTTACGACAAGATTTTACCGACAAAGTCACCATTGAGGAAAGTATCGAACAGTTATATGATCTACTTTCTACTGAGATTGAGTAACGCTCAAACATGAAAAGCAAAGGAGTTCCATGAGTCGAACCGAACGTTTAAAACCTGTTGTAAAGCTAGCAGGCCATAAAGAAAAAGAATCTGCCTCCGCTTTAGCCAAAGCTCAAGATAAACTTTTGCAAGCCCAAAAAAGACTTCAAGATATTATTGACTATCGTCTAAATTACTCAGAAATGTTACAGGAAAAAGGGAAAAAGAGCATATCAGCCAATGAGTTATGCCGATATCAATCCTTCTTTGCTCAGCTGGATTCTGCATTAATACAACAACAAAATGCCGTACAGCAAGCCGAGTTTAGTGTGCAGGAGCATATCAATAGCTGGACAAAATCAAAAAGGAAACACCAGATGATTGGTAAAATCAGCCAACAAATTCAACAAACTGAGCAAATAGCAAAAGATAAAAACGAACAAAAACAAATGGATGATCAAGCCAGTTTACAGTTTTTCAATAAAAACAAACCCAAAATTTAAACCAAAGGGGAGCCGAGAGGCCTCAATTTTTTACTAAAAAAACCATGAAACTATTGCACTTAACACAAGGGATCGGTATCATCCCCGCCGTTATCCGATAAAAACCTCATTCTAGGACTATAGCTCAGTTGGTTAGAGCGCTACCTTGACATGGTAGAGGTCACCAGTTCGAATCTGGTTAGTCCTACCAAACAATAAAACTCAGCGATGCTGAGTTTTTTGCTTTTAGAAACAGCCTGTTATCATTGTCGATATAGGTTCAACCTTTTATCAAGACAGAAGATGCGCAGCATCTTCCAACAAAAACAGGTTTTAGACCCCGGCCTTTAGGATGGAATAGTGCAGAGCCGAAGCTTCGCCACTTTCCAGCAACGGCATTCATTGGGAGGCATTCATTGCATTCATTGGCATTCATTGGGGCATTCATTGGGGCACCCATTGCATTCATTGGGATGCATTCATTGGGACACCCATTGCATTCATTGGGACACCCATTTCTTTTTTTTTGACAATCTGGGGTATGTTGTCAAAAAAGGAATGGGTGTCCCAAGATGCTCCTCCCATTATCAACGCAAGCTGGCGAAGACACATATTATGATCGCAAAAGGTGCGGTTGCTCATAAGTTAGCCAGAGCGTGC
>Ga0210050_1003692_pt1 | contig 13350 bp, 13 predicted proteins | sample CryGey132114_all_FD_185463 | JGI IMG/M metagenome (GOLD analysis project Ga0210050, IMG submission 185463) | Groundwater microbial communities from aquifer - Crystal Geyser CG22_combo_CG10-13_8/21/14_all (SPAdes) (version 2) | ecosystem: Environmental > Aquatic > Deep subsurface > Groundwater ...
GGCCTTTCAAATGTTTCATTTTTACCATTCTGCTCAAATCCAATATTTACACCAAGACTTGCCCACCATATTTCTCTTTCTTTAAAGAATAATATATTACTGGCAATATGCAATCTTATCTTCAACTTTGTCCACTTTATGAAATTTTCTAATTTCCCATCCATATATTTTTATAAAATGATGTTTAAATTATACAAAAAAATACACAAATTCTCAAATTTGACAAACCTTAACTAAATATGCTATGATATTTTTATCAAAAATATTTTTAAAAGCCTTGGATAAGTCCAAAATTCCTAAAAATATTTTTCTTCTACAATTAGTTTAAAAAATACCCTGAACCAAGGGATAGCTACCTCTAATCTAGATTTCTATCAGGTCCAAAAAGGGTATTTTTTAATTTTATTATTATATATGGACCAAGCAAACAAACAAGTCTACTTTGAACAAGCAAAAAATAATTTGAAGAGTTCTATTGAGATAATCAAAAAAACATTACAAAAAACTAAAGACAATGTTAGTAAATTGCAAAAAAGTTTGCACACTTTCAATGAAGACGACAAAATCGTCCAAAGCAAGTTACTTACTCTAGACAAAGAAAAACTGGAAGGACTAGAACTAATGCAAAATTCTCCTTATTTCAACAAATGCGAATTAAACGATGAGACTATTTACATTGGCAAATTTTCACTAAGCGAACAAAGTATTTATTCTTGGATTAGTCCTATAGCCAAAGTCCGTTTTGAACATCCAGGACAAGTCCGTTATACCTTACCAGACAAAACTGAAAGACAAGGCACAATGACGAGAAAGGATCAATATATGATTGTTGATGGTAAAATCATTTATCTATCAACAGAATCTCTTGGACAACCACGCGAGCTCGTTTACCAAGATTATTTTTCTAATCAAAAAAAGAATTTTGTCTTACCAGAAATTGTCGCCCAAATGGAAAAAGCACAGGACTCAGTCATCCGTGCCAGTTACAAAAATTCCTTATTGATTTCTGGTCCGGCTGGCTCTGGCAAAACTACTCTAGCTCTACATCGTGTTGCCTATCTACTCCAATCGCCCGACGTTGCTGATAAATTTCAAACCAGCAAAATTTTGATACTTGTCCAAGATAATGGCACCAAAGAATATTTTTCTCACCTCTTACCAGAACTTGGAATCAAAAATATCACTATCCATACTTTTGCTGACTGGGTGATGAGTGTTCTAGATTTACAAAATTATAATTATCAAAATCATATAGAAATAAATGAAGAAGAACGCGACTATCTTGAATATTACAAACTACAATCACTAAAAGATATACCTGAACAAAAATACAGTTCAAACATTTTTTTTCTGCTAGAAAAAACTTACCAAAATTTGCCAACCAAATATTTGAAAATAATAAAACAACAAAAAGAAAATAACATCCTAGACAGAATTGACTTGACCATCTTATTACAAATATTCAAAAAAACTCATGGCGATATCACAATAATGCAAGAGTATTATCAACTAAAAAAACGTGGCGCCAGTCAAAAAAAAGTTGGACGCTTCCCTGCTCTCTACGACCTAATAATTTTTGATGAATTTCAAAACTATTTACCAACACAAATCAAAATTATAAAAAGCTGTCTTAACCCAGAAAATAATTCCCTTATGTATGTCGGGGACATGAATCAAAAAACTCAACTTGGCACAATAAATGATTGGACAGAAATTGGTGAGAATCTAAAAGAAGATCGCAAAGTTGTTTTAGACAAAGTCTATCGTAATAGTAGACAAATCCTAGAATATATCAAAAAACTTGGTTACCAAATAGCTATCCCAGACAATCTCAAAGACGGTACACAGGTTACTGAAAAAGTTTTTGAAGATATTGATGACGAAATAAAATATGTCAAAAAAAATTTACAGTTAAAAGCAATCAATGGTATTTTAGTTAGAAATAAAAATTATCTAAAAAAATATAAAGAAGAATTTAAGAAAGAAAAAAACATCCATATTTTAGCTATGGATGAAATACAAGGAATTGAATTTGACACTGTCTTTTTGGTGGGTATAAAAAAGCAAGATATCTTGAGTGCCAACAAAATTGAATTAACAGATTTGAAAATTGAAAAAGAAAAAATTGACAGAGACTTACTATATGTTGCTTTGACTAGAGCTACTAACAATTTGTTTGTTTTGGGTAGAGAAAAATTGTCTAAGATATTATAAATAAAACACAAATTACCAAAATTTTTCCAAGATTCACCAAAATCAAATCTTGGTCAATCCTGGTAATCTTCTGAAATCTGAGTTCTATAATCTTTGAGCAAAATTAAAAAACAAAAAACTCCAATCTCTTGGAATTTGTTTATTGAAGATTGTAATTTCAAATAGTAGTCCCAAGGGGAATTGAACCCCTGTTCCCAGGATGCCACCCAGCGGGGTGGTCAGCCCACTGGCTGAAAAACCTTATTTTATGTCAAAAATTCTCTTAAACAATTCTTCCTTTTTTGAACTATTTTTCTTTAACTCTATTTCTCTTTTTCTAGCTAAATATTTAGTCTCGTAAGCTTCATAATAAACTAATTTAAAAGGCAATCTATGTTTTATAGATTTTGTCTTTCCACTATTGTGCTCTTTGAAACGTTTTTTCAAATCTTCCGTAGAACCAATATATGTAAAATTGTCCGTTAAACTTTGTAATACGTAAGCGTAAAACATGATCCCTCCCTTTTAATTGTAGTCCCAAGGGGAATTGAACCCCTGTTCCCAGGATGAAAACCTGGTGTCCTAACCACTAGACGATGGGACCATGACAAAAAATAAATCAAAGACGAAAAAATTATACACAAAAAGATGATAACTGTCAATAATTTGGTGTGAATACACAAGAGGCCTAAAAAACTTAAAAGGCTAAAAAGGCTTAAAAAGCTAAAAATTGTTTTAATGTTTTAATGTTTTTATGTTTTAATTATAATAAAAACAGCCCTTGAAAAATTCTCCAAACTATGGTTTAATACTTTAACTATGCGTATATTAGGTATTGAAAGCTCCTGCGACGATACATCTATCTGTCTCATGGATATCACAGATGAAAAAATAGAAATACTAGCGGAAAAAACAGCCAGTCAAATTGACATACACAAAAAATACGGTGGCGTTATCCCCGAAATCGCTGGGCGTAAACATGCTGAAGTAATCACTCCCGTAGTTGAAGAAATCATGAAAGATTTTGACAAACCAGACGCTATCGCTGTCACTGCTGGCCCAGGCCTGATTACAGGACTGATTGTAGGCGTTGAGACAGCCAAAACACTCTCATACCTATGGAATACCCCACTTATAGCTGTAAACCACATAGACGGGCATATAAACAGTGTGAAGCTACATCTAGAAGCCGATAGCCCCAATCAAAAGCTCAACTTCCCTATTCTATCTCTAGTCGTCTCTGGCGGACACACTGAACTTATTTTATCTAGAGAAAAAGGCCATTATGAAAAAATTGGCGGAACTCGTGATGATGCGGCTGGCGAAGCTTTTGACAAGATTGCCAAAATTATTGGACTAGATTATCCAGGTGGACCAAAAATTTCCAAACATGCCGTTGATGGCAATCCAAAAACTATCAAATTCCCTCGTCCCATGATGGATAGTGATGATTATGATATGAGCTTTTCTGGTCTCAAGACTGCGGCTCTTTATTGGCTTCAAGATAATGCTCCAAAAACTGAAAATAATACTTTCAAACTAGAGCCTCAAATATTGGATGACTTCTGTGCCAGCTTTGAACAAGCGATTGTGGACGTCTTGGTTGAAAAGACTGTCAAAGCTGTAAAACAATACAAACCTAGCAATGTCTTATTAGTCGGTGGCGTCTCAGCCAATGCCAAACTTCGTGAAACTTTGAAAAATACTATTGAACATATTTCTGGTACAGACTTTCATCTCTCTGCTCTCAAATATTCTATGGACAATGCAGCCATGATTGCTGCCGCTGGTTACAACTATGCCAAGGAAGGAAAGTTTACTAACTGGCGTGAAGTGCAAGCTGATCCGAATTGGAAGGTGTATCAAAAAGTCGAAAATATATAAAAAATCAAAAGGAATGACAAGCGCCAGCTTGTCACGAGATATACAGGACAAGCTGGCGCTTGTCACTCCCAAAAAAATAATCAAAAAGAAAGTTCTAAAAAGAGCTTTTTTGTTTTTTACAAATTTATCTATTTGTGATAAAATTTAAAATAACAAAATATAAAATTATGAACAAACTAAAAATAGAAATAGACAATCAAAAAATAAGTATATACTTAAAAAAATTCCTTCATAAAAATTATATACTCAAAGAGGAATTCTACAAAAAAGAGATACTCAACATAAGTTTTTTTCACAGAGTGATGCCTTCATTTCAAAAAACTCATACCAATACAATACTAATTTTTAGCGTGAAGAAAGAAAACCAACAAGAAAAACACTTTGTACTCACCCCACAGTATGGCGAAACAGTTTTTAGAGATTTAAAAAATTACAAATATAATATTAGCAACGAAAAAGAAATGGGGAATATAATAAAAGAAGCTGGTAATATTCAAAGTAATGAAAAATTTTATTCTAAAATGACTATATTCATGATTGTTTCCATTATTTTACTTGGTCTTTTTGTTACACTTTTTATTTTATTTAAACAATAAAATTATGAAAACCGTCATCATCGCTTCCAAAAATCCAGTCAAAATAGAATCTGTAAAAATCGCTTTTGAAAAAATGTTTCTACAAGATAAATTCGAATTTATTGGTGAGTCTATCACTTCTAATGTAAGCGACCAACCAATGTCAGATGAAGAAACTTTGCAAGGTGCAACTAACAGAGCAACTAACGCACAAACACAATTTCCTGAAGCAGATTTTTGGGTTGGACTGGAAGGTGGACTGGAAAAAATTGGTGACGATTTAGGTTCACTTGCTTGGATAGTTGTGAAATCAAAAGATAAGATTGGTAAAGCTCGAGCACTTACCTTCCTTCTTCCACCAAAAGTTACAGAATTAATCAAGCAAGGTAAAGAAATGTCTGAGGCTAGCAATATTGTCTTCGGAGTTAATAATTCTCAACACAATGGCACTATCGGTACTCTCACCAATGATATTGTCACTAGAACAACAGATTATACAGAGACTGTTGTTTTAGCACTTATACCTTTCAAAAATCCAGAATTATACTAATATGAATCAAGAAACCAAAGAAAAACTAATTAGACTCGCGATGTCTGAAGCTGATAAGGCAGTCAGAGAAGGTAATTCCCCTTTTGGTGCAGTTTTAGCTGATCTAGAAGGTAATGTAATTGCCAGTGCTCACAACACCACAAACACAGATATAGACCCCACAGCTCATGCTGAGATAAATCTTATCAGGAAAATTACAAAAAAATTAAAAACAAAAAATTTAAGCGAATACTGTCTTATCAGTAATGCTCAATCTTGCCCGATGTGTTTTGTAGCAGCAATAAAAGCCAAAATATCAAATTTTATTTATGGCTATGCTGAAGATGAAACACTGACACCAAAAATTACAGTTTTTGAAATGAATGAAAGATGCGAACAGAAAGCAAACATAGAATCAAAAATTCTAAAAGATGAGTGTAAAAAACAAATTGAAGAAGCAAGAAAAATAATAAAATAAGTTTGTTATTTGTTAATTGATTTTTGTTTACTGATTATAATTTTGGAACTTAAAACACTGTCATCTCGACAGTGTTTTATGTTTCTATGTTCTAGTTTTCTGATGCAATTACATTCCCATTTTCTTTCTAATAAAAGCTGGGATTTCCAAATCTTCTTCGTTACTTTTTGGCTTAGTACTATTTTGATTGATTACATTACTTGTAGATTGTGGTCTAGGTTGAGTAGTTTGAGTATTCATGTCTACCGATGAGCCAACATTTCTTCGACTAAAACTAGACGGATTAGCATACTCTTTTTCCTCTTCTACAGATTCTTCTTCTAGGAAGTCCTCGTCATTATTACCTCTGGGTGTTATAGATCTAGTCTCTACTTTTTTATTGAAAATACTTGATTTGAACATTGGACGTTTGGTAGTGAATACTTCCATGCCAGGATTGGGAGAATCAGCTTTGACAGTTTTGATATTTGTACTTCTATCATCAAAACCAGTAGCAACGACTGTTACCCGTACATCTTCACCCATAGTTTCATCAATCACCGCTCCAAAAATAACTTTGACATTATCATCAGCTGAACTAGTGATAATCTTGGCTGCTTCAGCCACTTCTTGCATACCCAAATTGGTACCACCTGTGATAGAAAATAAAATACCTTTGGCACCATCAATAGATACTTCAAGTAGTGGGCTAGATATAGCAGCTTTGGCAGCGTCTGTGGCACGATTTTCACCAGTACCAATTCCAATACCCATAAGAGCTGAACCAGTATCACTCATGATTGTTTTGACATCGGCAAAGTCAACATTGATAAGACCAGGAACAGTGATCAATTCGGATATTCCTTGTACGCCTTGTCGCAAGACATCATCAACAATTTTGAAGGCTTCTAGCAGACTAGTTTTTTTGTCAATAATTTGTAAAATTCTATCATTGGGAATAGTGATGACAGTGTCTACATAACGAGATAATTCTTCATAAGCACTTTCAGCAATTTGTTTTCTTTGTGGTCCTTCAAAAGTAAAAGGTTTGGTAACCACGGCCACTGTAAGAATTCCCATATCACGAGCAATCTCAGCCACCACTGGGCCAGCTCCAGAACCAGTACCACCACCAAGACCACAAGTGATAAAAATCATGTCAGTATCTTTGAGAGCTTCTCTAATTTCATTTTGTGATTCTTCAGCACTACGTTTACCAAGCTCGGGATTCATACCAGCGCCAAGACCACGAGTAATAGTCTTACCAATATGTAATTTTTTCTGAGCAGAATTGTGATGAAGAGCTTGGACATCAGTATTGAGTGCCAAAAAATCTACTCCACGAATTTTACCTTCTATCATTCGTTGAATAGCTGAATTGCCAGATCCCCCAATTCCGACTACTTTGATTTTTGCAAATGTTTCAATGTCTGGTTTTACTTGTGGCATAATAATAATTTAACTCTGAGTACTTTTTGTATTCAAACAATAACAATTTGAGTACATAATTTATTAACTACCTATATTTTACTAGTTTTTGAAAATAGTGTCAAGAAAAAATTTGACCTACAACACACCATTCTTCAAAAGTCTATACATCACTTGAAAATATAAATAAATTAAGTAAACATCACTCAATAATTGTTACATTGCCAAATTGTCCAATTGCTATGTAATTTAAATGACAATTTAGCCATTTAACAACCTGTCCGCCTGGGGTGGATGTAACAATCTGCTAAAAACAGTACTATAAAGAATAAAAAAGGTGCCAATTTCAAGCACCTACTTATAAAGTATATAATTAATTTAAGGCATCAAATTATTGAAGATACTCCTAAGTTTGTCCCCTAATTTGGAACCAATATTAAAAGAAGTTCTACGTGTTCGTACGCTTTGCATTAAATTACTCCCCCATTTCACCATACCTATAGCCGAGGCAAAAGAGATATCATTTACTTTGTTACTAATACTATCCAATCCCAAAGGATAACCAAGTTGAGCTGGCAAAGATAAAACTTCTTTGGCAATATCAACTATACCTTCAATCTTAGCACCACCACCAATAAATATAGCACCAGCTGGAAGCATTCCACTTCTCTCAACACTAGCTAATTCATCATCGACTTTTTCAAGTATTTCACTAACACGTGCTTCAATAATTTGGTTGATATAATATCTAGTAACTACGTCTGTTTTTTCAGCTCCAAAATCTTTCAAATCAATTGTTTCTTTTTTACTAACACCTTTACTAATACATTGACCATATTCTACTTTTACTCTTTCAGCAATATCAATAGAAGTTTTTAGTCCCAAAGCCAAATCATTGGTAACATGAGCTGAGCCAATTGGTATAACAGCACTATGCAAAACATCACCATCTTCATAAACTACAATACTAGTAGTTGGTCCACCAATATTTATGACTACGCAACCAAGTTCCTTTTGACGACTACTAGTCACCACTTCACCGGCAGCCAAAATAGACAATACAAAATCGTCAACATCAATACCAGCCCTATAGACTACTTTGGTCAAATTTTTAATATGAGAACTAACACTATGAATAATCTTTGTATCCACTTCTAATCTAATACCTGTCATACCGACTGGATCTTTGATTCCTGTCTGTCCATCTACCGCGAAACTACGTGGTAAAACATGCAAAATATCATAATTGAGCGGTGTAGCTATAGCTTTGGCAGCATCCACGGCTCGCTCAATATCATCTTCAGAAATCTCACCATCAGTACGAGAAATAGCTATTACACCTTTACTTTCTTGGGCAATGATTTGTGTACCAGAAACACCCACCCAAACATGTTCAACAGGTAAGCCTATAATTTTTTCTACTTGTTCCAAAGCATTGGAAACCGAAGAAACAGTATCTTCAATACTAACAATTTGTCCTTTTTGTACACCTTCAGAAGATACTTCTACTGTCGCAATAATTTGCAAAGTAGAATTTTCTTCATCCCTCATGTTTGAAAATTGTCCTACTGCAACACGCACACTGTTAGATCCTATATCTAAACCTGTGATGATATCTGCCATTTGTTTGTGTTTTGCCATAATATTTTACAATATAAGACATTATAACATTATTTGGCTAATAGCTCAAATAAATAAGGATAAAAAATCATAGCCCCAATGACTAAAGCCCCAAGTGAAGCCAAAAAAACTACACCAGCCATAATATCTTTCAAGAGCTTAACTTGGGAATCCAATCTAGGCTTTAATAAATCCAAAAATCTTTCAATAATAGTGTTGAACATTTCCAAAGTGAGAATAAAAGTTATGAGCAACAAAACAATAATTTTTTCAGAACTTCTCAACCCTAAAAAAAACATAGCAAAAATCACTACTACAGCGATAACCACTTCCAGTCGAAAATTTTGTTCACGTTTGAAAGTATAGACCAAACCTTTCATAGCATAAATAAAACTCTTTTTTAATTTGGCTAATCTTATCATAACATTTTTTTAACAAATTTTTCTTGTAAACTAAACATTTCTTTTGCTTCATTTTCTTTTTTATGATCAAAACCCAAAATATGTAATACTCCATGAACCAACATTCTAATCGTTTCTTCACGTGCGGAAATATTATTTTCTGTAGCTTGTCTAATTATTTGTGGTAAACAAATAAAAATATCACCAAAATCTTTTTCTTCCATTTCCACTATACTTTCACCTTCTGCTATAGCAAAAGATATGACATCAGTTACTTTGTCTTTACCACGATAATTTTTGTTCAAATCTCTTATTTTTTTATCACCAACAATGTGTACACTAATATCACCATTTTTTTTATTTTTTTTGAGTACCACAAAAACAATATTTTTTATTTCCAACTCACTCAACAATTTGTTTCTGACAGTTTTGAAAACAGTACATTCCATAAATTAGTTGTTACTACTAGTCGTATTTGTACTGCTATTTTCCAAAGATGGCAAAACAATATTGACAGTATTGCTAGAACTTTCCGGACTTGGAAAAGTTACTTGATCAGGTAAAACTGTATTACTCTGTGACATTCTAAAACTCTGGTACATCATCTGCATAATATGCCTGTACAGTATAGGGCCTCTATCTTTGGTATGATAAATAATTGTATAAATATAATTAGCATCTTCAAAATAGGCTACTAGACTATCTTTTCTGATCATAGCGTCTTCGCCAAAACGATTTTTGAAAGTAGACAAATCTGTATAACTTTGACCTTCAGCATTACGACTAAACCAAGTTATAAAAGTCTGCCCAACTTCTTTTGGAAAAACTCTAACTTCTATATAATCTCCATTACTAGCACTAAACAAAACTTGAGTTTCTTTGACGTCAACAGAACCTTTTTGCCAAGCACTAGGATAATAGATATGATAACCAAAATAAACATTTTTATATTCTAAAACTAAACCAGAATCAATTATCTTTACAGGAGCTAGACCTTTTGGATTATACAGATTATAAACTTCTTGACCATCATAATATTTGTCATTGTCACTGTCCCAAGTCCCACTATCCGTACCAAAAACACTTTCTTCAATATCAGTCAAACTATCAGCATCCACATCAGCAGTGTCCAAAGTCAAAATTGGAGAAAAATCCAAAAACACATTTTGTAATGATGGTGTACTGGTAGCCAATTCTACACTACTAGTAACTTCCTCTACTACTGTGGTAGTAGGTATCTCTTGCGGTGTAGTATTCTTTACTACTATAGCTGGTGGTGGTGGTAAAGTATTTTGGGCAATCAACTGAGCTCTGGCTTTATTGTAATCATTTATATAATACCAAGTAATGAGCCCTACAGCTATTGCTAAACCAATAGAACCAAAAATCCAAATCTTTTTTTTGTTATTTTTTTGACTTTGGGTAGCCGGTCTTGGTACAACTTTTGATTTAATATTTTTTTTGAAATGAAACTTTTTAGCATTAGTTTTGGTATTTTCTTCTGTGTGTGGATGATAAATATATGGATCTTGACCACCATAAAAAACGTCTGGAATCACAATACTTTGCAAATCAGCATATTTATCTTTTTTGTCTTTACTTTTATCTTTTTTCCTACCAAACATAATTTAAATACTATTTAGTGCTTGTAACACTAGGATTAATACCAATTTCTGTAGTTGTTGGTGGCTCAAACAATTTTCCAGTACCTGTTGGGCTATAACCATTTTTTATTTCCAAACCATCGGCAAAACCATCACCATCAGTATCTGCTTTTAGGGGATCCGTCTTCCAAATAATTACTTCATCAGCGTCACTTAAGCCATCACCATCAGTATCCCAATTTAGAGGGTCAGTACCTATACCAACTTCACGCACATCATCCAAACCATCACCATCAGTATCTACTGGCTCGCCCACAATTATCTGTTGACTTAAGTCATTATTGACTATGCTACTTGGTTGAGTGTTTTCCACAAAAGGTGGAACTATAACCGTATTTTCTTCTACAGGAGGCACTACAGTATTATTATTGGCAGTATTATCTAAATTAGAAGTGTTATTTGAAGTTGATTGGTTAAATATATTATTATTAGTATTGTCTTTTATAAAAGAAAAATAAATCCAAGCACTCCCAGAACCCAAAATCAAAATTACTGCCAAAACAATAATCCACACAATGACTTTTTTACTACCCACTGGTTCACTAAGCTGTGAAACACTCTTACTTTGGCTGTCAACTGGTGTCATCCCAGGTGGAGGTAGGACTGTATTGTAATCTGGTGTACTATTATTTTGGGGAGTTGGATTATTATAATTATTATTAACAGCAAAGTCCTTCACAGGTGTAGGAGATAATGACGGTTGCTTATCAAAATTGGCAAGATTATTTTGATTATCCAAAGTAGATGCAGGATTATTATCCACACCACCAAACATATCATCTACTGCCGGACTAGGTATTTCATTGTTTAATTTTGGTTTCAACACACCAGCATCAAGAGCAGAGTTTAGCGGTTTTTCTACTGGTTGCGGTGGATTGTTGGGCATAGCAAAATCTTCAGCCGTATCAACAGGTTCCAAAGGTTGAATCGATGAATTTGCATCAGGTAAGATTGTATCATCTGTAGCTGAAAAAATATCATCAGGCTCTACTATAGGCAAATTTGATGGCAACTGAGTTGAACTATTGTTATTATCGTCGTCAAACATAATAAATAATTATATAATAAATAATTTGATTATTTTTTCAAAGGGTCATAGTCACCCATAATCTCTACACCATCCCTAAAGCCATCACCATCAGTATCAGGATTCATTGGGTCTGTCTTATATTTTTCAATTTCTAATTTGTCAGAAATACCATCAAAATCAGAATCGGATTCCCATCTATTGGTACCTAGTTTATCTTCTTCGTCATCAGTCAAACCATCACCATCTTTGTCTGTCTTGTACCATTCTGGTGTGACAGTTGGTTCCATAGGTAAGTGAATAAGTTCCATCTGGCCTGTACTAGAAGTATTGACTTGATTAGAAACATTTTCCTTATTTTTTGTTGTCCTATACTTATTATAAAAGAAAACGCCAGAAGATACAATCGCAACTGTGATAATAACAATTAAAATACCGTAAATAATTTTTTTATTCATATTTTTTTATTGATAATACTGACATTTTGTAGTAAATGGCATACCATATTTCAAACCACAATCGCCAGTTACGATAGAGCCACCATAGTTTGTAGGAAAAGGATTCTCCTCCATATACGTCAAATAGTCAGTTGGATTTGATGGTACTAAGTCAGAACCTACAGGTATGGCAAGAATATTTCCACCATCCATATGGATATTGAAAACATGCCAATAATTGGCTGAACCACTTGCTGATGGTTTGGCATTGTTCAATTTGAAAGTAAAGTCAGGCTTATAGATAGAAAACATATTAACTTGACCTGTGTGATAGTGATAGACCTCTACCCAAACTTCATTACCACCTTTTATAAGATCGATTGGACCATTTGGAGAACTTACATAAAAACCTAAAGTACTACTAGGAAAAGGTTCATTATTGCCACCATAGTAAGCAGTGAACGTCATAGCTTGCATACCAGAATATTCTGTATTTATAATAGGATGAAAAGCAAATCTAGCAAGAGGATAATCTATAAAACCATTACCCCTAATAACAGTAGGAGTAACATAAGCATTCATAATAGCAGCGTCAAGAACAGTTGAGCCATCACCACCAGCATCAATAGGAGACATACCATTAAAAATTCCATTGGCACTAGACGCATCAGAATATTTAAAATTAGTTTGATTTATCCATGTAGAAAGAGAAGGGTGATGTAATACTTTATCAGAATAAAAATTACCAACAAAATTGTAAGCTCCATTCTTTTTCCATCTAATAACTACACGTATTTGGTTTGGTTTTACAGCAGGAGACATTATCACTTCATTATTTACTACAGGAGATTCATTATTTACAGGATAATCAAAAACATCAGCTAAATCATTTGAAATTTTATTATTAACAGGTTCAGATGAATCACTAATCAAAGTCGGATTAAATATTAATTTATAACTACATTGACTATTCGTTTCCAAACCTTTATCAGAGAAAGGTTTGGTTATAAGATTATGCTGTACTGAAGAACTAGTAAAAATACCATTTACTTCATCATAATTTATTGGATTTGGTATTGTCTGAAAAAAATACTCATAATCACCAGGACTTTTTTCCTTTAGTAAAGCAATAAAA
>Ga0210050_1003696_pt1 | contig 13344 bp, 16 predicted proteins | sample CryGey132114_all_FD_185463 | JGI IMG/M metagenome (GOLD analysis project Ga0210050, IMG submission 185463) | Groundwater microbial communities from aquifer - Crystal Geyser CG22_combo_CG10-13_8/21/14_all (SPAdes) (version 2) | ecosystem: Environmental > Aquatic > Deep subsurface > Groundwater ...
ATTTTTAATTTCGTCTGCCATAGTTTTATAATTAAATTTGTTTCTTGTCTTTAATGGCGTTCAGCGCGTAAACCAGATTGCGTAAATTGCCCGCTAAGGCGTTAACCAAGCCCGAGACCGGCGCGTTGATGGAGCCGACGATTCTGGCGTATAATTCTTGCTTACTCGGCAGTTTGGCCAAGGCGGAGACTTCAGCGCCACTTAAAAACTTATTTTCCAGAATTCCGCCGATAAATTCAAGTTTGCCTTCTTTGTCTTTCTTGAACTGGTCCACTATTTTGGCCGGTGCCACCTCATCTCCGTAGCCGAAAACCGCGGCGACTTGTCCGTTAAAATTTTTTACCTCCAGCCCGGCTATGGCTTTGTCTTTAAAGGCCAAATTAAACAAAGTCTTTTTAGCCACGTAGTACTCGGTGTTTTCCTTAAGCAATTTCGCCCTTAAAGCTTCATTTTCTTTAACCGTTAAACCGCTGAATTTAGTAAAAACGATTGACTTGGCTTTGGCGATTTTTTCGCCCAGCTCTTTTAAAATTGTTCTTTTTTGCTCTTTTGATTTAGGCATATATAATTTAGTTATTAAGTAAAAATTTAATGGCCGTAGGGCTTTGCCCGCTATTAAATTTTTACTTAATACATTATATTTTTTGAAAATATTAAAAACTTTTTTTAAAAAAGTTTTTAAAGTAACAAAAAATCCGCGATTAATCGCAGACCCCCAGATAGCTAAAATTAGCTTTGTCTCGGCAGGAATTTAAGCGCCGAACCTGCGCCCCTGCTGTCTGCGACTATTTTACCCTGTTAAATTGCTTCGCCCCGGTAAACCGGATTTAACAGGGTTAATTAATTTAATAATAACATACTCCGGTAAATTGTCAAGAAAAAAATAGGGCTTGCTCGCGATAACGCGGCAAGCCCGGATTATGGTCGCTATACTTAACAAAGTTTCGTCCCCGCTATCCAGTCCGGAGGCATTTGGCCGGAAGGCTTTTGCGTATTTGTCTTTATTTCTTTTATTTTTGCTATCATCTCCTTGAGGCTCAAATGACCGATTACCTCAATTTGACCAGTTAAATGACTCCGGTGAAAAATGGCGATTTCTCCTAAATCTAGGCCCAGGAATTCTATCGGCGATATTTCCTCTCCCCAAGCTATCGCCTGCTCGGAAATTCCGAGCGTCAGATATTTAAAACCGCCAATCCTCACCACATCTCCCATCCAGATGCCCAGCATGTAATAATCTTGCCAGTAATCGCCATACATTGCCGGGCAACATTCAACGGGCGCGCCTTGAATCGCCTGATTCATCCGCCAGTCCCCCTTTCTTTGAATTTTTTAATTTATTATTTTAAGTATTTAGCCTTGTTTAAATTATGCTCGCCTAAGGTTCTACTGAAAATCGTCTGGCCGGTCGCCGGGTCGCTTAAAAAATAATTATAATCGGTCTCTTTAGGATAAATCGCGGCCGTAATGGCGTTCAGGCCCGGATTGGCGATCGGGGAAGGCGGCAGGCCGCGGTGTTTATAAGTATTGTAAGGCGAATCAATTTTAGTGTCAGCGACGCTATATTGCGGCTTGTTAACCCCCAGGATATAAGCCAAGGTAGCGCAGGACTCTAGGCCTTGGCGATTTTCAATTCTCTGCCAAAAAATTCCGGAAATTATTTTCATGTCTTCCGAGGTTCTAACTTCTTTTTCAATTAGCGACGCCATGATAATGATTTCATAAACTGATTTGTTTTGCCGCTTGATTTCCTCTGCCATGGCCGGCGTCAGTTTCTTTTGAAAATTGTCGAGCATTTTTTTTATAATATCAGCCGCCGTGGCCTCTTTGTCTATCCGATAAGTGTCGGGAAATAAAAAACCTTCTAAGTCGGCGTTATCGGGCAAGCCGTAAGAGGAGCGCCACTCCTGGCTAACCGGCCGGTTGGCTAAGCTCAAGAAGCTGTCCATGGCCACGATTTTATTTTTATTTAAATAATTATTAATGTCATTTAAATTCCAGCCCTCAATAATCCTGATGGTTTTCTCGCGGCTTAAGGCTTGGCCCTGGCTTAGAATTTTTATAATCTCGCGGGCGCTTAATTTCGGGCCGATGGCATATTCGCCGGCCTTGAGGTTAAGTCGGGAACGCCAAACTTCATATTTAAAATAAACTACCGAGCTGATCAAATTATTTGTCCGCAAATTTTCGGCGATCTGGCTTACGGTTTCGCCTTGGCTAACTACAAAAATTTGCTCCTGGCCGTTTTGGTCAACCGGGGAATTCAAATTATTCCAAAATAAAAAGCCGGCCGCCAAAACTATCAGCGCGATAATTATAGTCTTTTTGATCATAAATTATTTTTCTCGCCCCGTTAAATCCCAATCTTAAGATTGGGACGCGAAGCGTATTTAACGGGGTAAACCTTTTTCTTGACCGCTTGAGCGATCAAAACTGAACTGGACCTGATTTTTTTCCCCAGACCGTCAACCCTTCTTATATTTAGCTTGCGGCAAATGTTAGTTTCTGAAATCGGAATATTACCTTCTTTTCTGTCGCCGCCCTTGGCGAAAATATCCGGCCTAACTTTAGCCAGCGATTTACAAACTGACGAATCCCGGTCAATCGACAAAAAAACTTTATCCACCCATTTGATGGCCGAAACTATTTTCATTCTGTCCTTTTGGTTTAAAAAAGGCACCCGGCCTTTTAATTTTACTTGATAATCATTATTGACAATCACCACCAGGCGGTCGCCCAATTTTTTCGCCTTTTCCATCATCTCAAGATGCCCGACATGCATGGGATTAAAGTAGCCGCTCACGGCCACGGTAATTTTTTTCTTCTTCATATTAATAAAGCTTAATTATCTTTAATCAGCGGCACAAAAATAAATCCGGGAAATTCTTTTTGTTTAAATTTTCCCTCCGATGTTTTATCAACTACTATAATCGACTGCGTTTCAAATCTCCGGCCAAGCGGCATGACCAAGCGTCCGCCAATCTTCAATTGCTCTAATAACTCTTCCGGAATTTCTTCGGCCGCGGCCGATACTAATATTTTATCAAACGGGCTAAATTCAGGCAAACCATTGTAGCCGTCAGTGCAGAAAATTTTCACAATACCTTTCTCAAGAAAATCATACTTAGCCAAATTGCCGCGCGCGAATTCGACTAGCTCGCCAATCCTTTCTAGGCCGTAAACTTTTCCTGATGGCGCGACGAGCGATGCCAGCAAAGCAGCGGTCCAACCCGAACCGCTGCCGATATCCAAAATTTTTTCGCCGGCCCGCGGTTGCAATTTTTCCAACATAAAAGCCACGGTAGCCGGCTGCGAGATGGTCTGGCCATAACCGATACTTAATGGTTCATTAATTTCCGCTTTCTCAAAATCAGCCGGCAAAACAAAATCGCGGCGTTTTATTTTTCTGAAAGCGTCAATGATTTGCGGCGTTCTAAGATAACCGCCAGCTATTAAGTTATCAATTAAAGTCATATTGCTTTTTTCCTTATTCTATGCTATAATTACAATATAGTCAAAAAATTTGACAAAAAGCAAAAATAAAGATAAAAATAAAAATGGTGCAAAATTTAAACGGGCGGCTAAGCTTCGTTTATGACTGCCCGCCAAAACAATATTATAGGCTAACTAAAGCCAAGATAAAGTTATTTCTATTAAGCGTACTCGTAGGGATTTTTTTATTGCCGCAAATCGCTTATCTGACGAGTATCACGCCGGAAAATTTAATAGATTTAACCAACCGCGAAAGAACCGCCCAGGGCCTAACCCCGCTCACCGCCAACCAGTTGCTGGTCCAAGCGGCTGAGGACAAGGGCCAGGCCATCCTGGCGGCGCAAGCCTTCAGCCATACGCTCGGCGACCGGCGGTTTTCCTCCTGGGTCCGCGACGCCGGCTACAACTATTCTTACGTGGGAGAAAATTTAGCCATTGATTTTAACACCGGCGAAGGCATCATCCAAGCTTGGAACAATTCGCCTTTGCATAAAAAAAATCTCTTAAGCCCTTATTACCAAGAAATCGGCATCGCCGCGCTGGCCGGAGAATTCCAGGGGCAAGCTACCACTTTAGTGGTGCAAGTTTTCGGCGCTCCGGCCAGCGCTTCGGTCCAGCCGCTGGCGGCCAACACCGGATTCAATTATCTCAACAACAACCTTAACCTGACTCCAGCCGAACTGACTTCACTTAAAGCTGAAGATTTATTAACTCACGCGGTTATTAACCAAGGGCAACCGCTTTCCGCCAACGAAAAAATCAGCCTGTCAAACAGCGGCTACTCATTAAGTCAAGTGAACAAATTTTTTGTACAGCCTAATTACCAGGCACTGAACAATTTCCTCGTGACCTTGGCTTCTTTAATTTTGTTTTATCTGCTAATTTACCTCTACTATTACTATTTTCTCAAAATTAACAAACTGATTTCCATCTAGCCTATGACGCAAATTTTACTCGTTCCCTTAATCGCCTCAATCGTTTCCCAGATCAGCAAATTATTCATCAAATCAAACCGGCTAAAATTAAGCTGGCGGTCGCTGGCCGCTTATTCCGGCATGCCTTCAAGCCATGCCGCCACCACCGTCTCTTTGTCCACCATTGTGGGCTTGACTCAAGGATTTAATTCTCCCCTGTTCGCGGTGAGCGCGGTTTTCACAATCTTGGTCATCCGCGACGCGCTTGGCTTAAGAAGCCATATCGGCCAGCATGGCGAAATTTTAAACGCTCTGGTTAAAGATTTAAAAAATGACCAAATCGGCTTAATGAAAAACTACCCGTTGCTGGTTGAAAAAATCGGCCATACGCCGTCGGAGATTATCGCCGGCTCAATCCTCGGCATTTTAATCAGCTTGTTGTCTTATTATATTTTTTAAAATTCGGCTATTTTAAAACCGCCCCAACCAAAGCGCCGGAGCGGTTTTTGTTTTAAAAAACTTAATAATCCGTTTTTAGATTAACGTGAAAGGCGCCGTCGGCATACCAATAGACCGCTGAGTTGGCGATTGCTTTGGCGTCCGATTTGTTGTCGCTGAAATTAAAATAGAAGGTTTTATTGTTCTGGTCCCAGCAGGTCGCTTTATCGGCGTAGCCCGGGCAATCGGCCAATTGGTTAGTCGGGTCAAACGGCAAATTAATGCCCAGCTGGGCGCCCAAAGTCGCCTGCCAGCTAGGCCATTTGGAAATTGATTTGCCGGCCACATAAGAACCGCTCTCTAAAGCCGGAACTTGGCCGTTATGCTGATTTTTATAATTAGTCAGCGCCAGATTCATCTCGGATAAATCGGCTAAACGTTTAGTGTCAATACGAGCGTTAGTTTTATCGCCTCGGCTTAGATTAATGTTAAATTTCCAATGGTCCAAAAGCTGGCCGAAAATATCCTCGGTCGCTTTTTGGGCTTCCTGGCTATAGGACATCAGGTAAATGTTAGTGAAAAAAGCGCCGCCGGCAAGATTGGCGGCGTTGACGTAAACCGTGCGCCCGTCGCGCACCGCCTCATAGCCATCCACGGTTAAATTTTGGGGGGTGCCTTGATTTTTGACATTGGCCCGATACCAGCGTAAAGGCGAGAAATGCTCGCTGTTGGGCATCACCCGGATGGCGATGGCGTCGGTGGAAATTTCTTCCGCCTTGGTGGCGGAAAAATCTTTAAAATACCAAAAAGATAGCGAAGTTATCATTAAAACCGCCAAAATTAAAAATAGTTTGCTGGTTCTCATATTTTTAAAATTATTTTTGGCAACTCGAGCACCAATGCGTGCCCCGGCCGCCCAATTTAATTTTTTTCACCGACCCGCCGCAACTTTTGCATTTCTCCCCGGCGCGGCCGTAGACTTTCAGGTATTTTACGAAATTTCCGGTTTCGCCGCCGGCGTCAACATAATCGCTAAACGAGGTGCCGCGGCGCTTAATGGCGGATTTTAAAATTCTGGTAATGGCCAGCCGCAGCCGGTTAATCTCCGCCGGCTTTAAAGTCTTAACCCGGCGGAAAGGTTTAAGCCGGGCGGCGAATAATGATTCGTCCGCGTAGATATTGCCGATGCCGGCCAGATACCGCTGGTCCAATAAAGCCTGCTTGACGGTAGTATTTGGCTTGCGCGACAAAAATTTTTTAAAAAACTCCGGGCTGAAGCCGCGGCTTAGCGGCTCCACGCCCAAATGAGCGGTTAGCGCACTGTAGCCTTTTTTATCAACCAGCCTGACCCAGCCGAACCTTCTCAAGTCGTTAAAATACAGCTTGCCGCCCTGATTGAATTTAAAAATAACTCTGGTAAATTTATTGGGCAGTTTCCCGCCCTGGCCGACCAGCGGATGGCCGCCGGCGATAATCGCGCTTTTACTTTTAAAAACCAACTGGCCGGTCATTTTCAGATGAAAGAGCAAATAATTCACGCCCAAATCAATGATAATCATTTTGCCGCGCCGCCGGACCGCCTTAATCGGTTTATTAAGCGCCCGCCGGCTTGGCCGCGCCGCTAAGCCGAAAACTTTTTTATCCCGCGATTCAATCGCGATGATTTTTTTATTTTTCAGCTGGCTGTTTAAATCGCGGACGATGGTTTCCACTTCCGGCAGTTCGGGCATAGAATTTAGATGATTATTTCGCCAAAATGGTTATGCTTATCGATGCCGGCGGCGTTGGCTTCGTCCGTATCAAGGTGCATGGCTGATTTATAATCCGAGCTGACCCTGACTAAAACGTTCTCAAATAAAAGGTCGCGCGCGCCGCTGATATCAACTTTTACCCGGTCCCCGTCTTTCAGTCTAAGCGCGGCGGCCGTTGCCGGGTCAAGGTGAATATGCCTTAAAGCCAAAATCACGCCTTGCGGCAGATTAACCACGCCCTTAGGACCGATGATTTTGATACCCGCGCTGCCGGCCAGGTCGCCGGACTCCCTGACCGGCGGATTAAGGCCTAATTGTTTGGCGTCGGTTTCGCTGACTTCCACCTGCGTTTCCCGGCGGCCTGGACCCAAAACCCTGACTTTTTCCAGCTGGCCCGCCGGACCGACCAGTTTTACGGTCTCTTTGGCCGCAAACTGGCCGGGCTGGGACAAGTCTTTCAATTTAGTCAGTTTAAAGCCCGGCCCGAATAATTTTTCCAAATCCGACTTGGCTAAATGAACATGCCTGACGGAAATTTCTATGGGAATTCTCATATATTAAATTTCTTGCTTCCTTAACAGCCCTTGCTGCGCGCCTTGCCGGCTGATTTCCGCGGCTGAATTTTTAGCGGCCAAGAACAAGGCCCGCTTAATGTCGTTATGGTAAAGCTCCAGGCCGGCCACGAATGAGGAGCCGAAAGCGTCGCCCACGCCGGTGGTGTCAAGGCGCTTTTTTTCTTTGACAATCGGCTGATGATAAATTTTATTTTCTCCGATGGCGTCAGCGCCATGCCGGCCATTGGTGATTACCACAATTCTCGGCCCCAAAGACGCTAAGGCGACTAATAAATTTTTTATTTGATTTAAGCCTGTTCTGTTTTTTTTAAAAGACAGCGCCAGCTCAATGGCTTCGTCTTTATTAACTATCAGACAGCCAGTCTTTTTAAAATATCTGCCCAAAGCTTTCACGCCCCTGATAATTTGCCGGTGGCCAGGATTCCAAGCGATTTTCGGGCCATGAACCGAAAATATTTTCGCCAAAGCCGCCTGCCAGTTGCCAGACAGCGACGTTAAATATATCCAGCCGGCATTTTTTATAATTCTTAATTCATGGTTGGTAATTCGTAATTCATTATTGGCCGCGCGGTTGGAAAAACAGATATGCTCGTTAGCTGGCCCGACCAAAAGAAAAGAAAAGCCGGTCTCCGCGCCTGTTATTTTTTGCGCCAGCGCCGTGGCCACGCCTTGTTTTTTAAAATTATCCAAAATATCTTCGCCTCTTAAATCATCGCCCACGGCGCAAAGGCAGGCTGATTTAAAGCCCAGCCGCGAACAAGCCACGGCCGCGTTGGCCGCACCGCCGCCGAAGCCGGAAAATGATTTGTCAATCTTGATTTTGGCGTCGTATTCAAAAGCCAGTAATTTCTGCCTGGTTAAATCTTTTTTATTGCTAATCAGCACGCCCTCGGAGGTATAAAAAGTAATGTCTTCGGTGGCGCCGCCGATGGTGATGAAATCGTATTTCATAAGAATAATCTTTATACCGATATTATAACATAATTATCTCGCCCGCTTCAATAATTCTCTGGTGAATTTCCTGATTTCCTGGCCGATATCCGGCCGGTCAAACGCGTATTTCAGCATGGTTTTCATGTAATTAAGCGGGTCGCCCGTGGTCAGCCATTCGCCGCCCGTTATTTTTTTGGCGTAAAATTCTCCGCCCCGCTTGATATATTTTTTGATAGCGTCAACCACCCAAAGCTCGTTATCCTTGCCCAAGGGCAATTTCTTTAAAATATCCACGATCTCCTGGTTTAAAATCATGCGGCCGAAATCCGCCAACCGCGACGGCGTACTTTTAACACTAGGCTTTTCCACTATGTCTTCAATCCTCATCGTGCCCTTTTTCAATTTAACGATGCCGTAGCGATGAACCTGGTTAAGCGGCACCTCCTGAACGCCGATCATCAGACGGCCGGTCTTATTGTAATCGTCAACCATCTGCTTGGCGAACGGCGTTCTGGCTTTGACCAAATCGTCGCCCCAGACGAACATAAACGGCTCGTCTTTAACCAGGCTGGCGGCGGACAGGACCGGCGTGCCGTTGCCGTACGGCCCCTTTTGCCGGATATAAATAAAATTGGCCAGCTCGGAAATTTTTTTGGTTTCTTCCAAAAGTTTTTCTTTGCCGGCTTTTTTTAATTCATTAATCAAGGCCCAATTATGGTCAAAATGGTCTTCCAGCGGCTTTTTGTCCCATTTGGTCACTAAAATTATGTCTTCAATGCCGGCCGCCACCAATTCCTCAACTACCAACTGGACAATCGGCTTATCCACGATCGGCAGCATTTCCTTAGGCATGGCTTTGGTGGCAGGCAAAAGCCTGGTGCCGGAACCGGCCACGGCCACGATGGCTTTTTTTATTTTTTCTGCCATAATTTTAAGTTAGTCTCCATTTAATTAAATATCTTAACCATGACGCCAGATGGTGCCAAGCGGCGATGCTGGTAAAAAATTTATACCAAGCCGTTTTAGCGCTTTGCCGAAGGTGATTATGGGTGATAACCGCGGCCGGATAATAAACCACTTGCCAGCCGCTTTGCCGGAATCTCTTGCATAAATCAGTGTCTTCAAAATAAAGAAAAAATCTTTCGTCAAACATACCGACCTGCCTTAAGGCCTGGGCCCGGCAGAATAAAAACGAACCCAACAACCAATCCACTTCACGGACGCTGTCTTTATTATAATCCTTGTATAAAAATCTGTCTAAATCGGTTCGGCCCCATTTAGTCCGGCCTAAAGGCGTGCGGCGGTAAAGCGGAGTTAAGAGCTTGGGCCAGCGAAAACAAGAAGCTTGCGGGCTGCCGTCCGGATTAAGCTGTTTGGGGCCGGCCGCCCCGGCTTCCGGATTTTTTTCCAGGTAATCATAGAGCTTAAAAAATACGCCCGGCTCCGCTAAAGTGTCCGGATTCATAATCACGATATATTTGCCTTGAGCCGCTCGGATGCCTTTATTATTGGCCGCGCCCAAGCCCTGGTTCTGCCCGTTCAGCAAATATTGAATTTCGCCGAATTGCTTTAAATCTTCCCCGGACAAATCGGCCGAATAATTATCCACCACGATTATTTCATAATCCAAGCCTGGCCAATCAGCCTGCCTGATAGACCGGATACAGTTTAGGGTTAAATCTTTTGATTTGTAGTTGACGATAATTATGCTGATATCCATAAAATTTTATCTCTTACCATCTAATCAAAACTTTCACGATTTGCCAATAGGCGTTAAATATCACATTGGAGATTTTTAATTGTTTACTATCAATTTCTTGGTACCAAATTTTGCCGGAAAACATCTTGATGATCTGCCGGTCGCCAATTTGGCGCAGGCCTTGCGCTTGCTTTCTGACTGTTAAAATATAGCGCCAATTTTTCCGGTTAAAAAAATATTTATAAACGTTCATTTTTTCTTTAAACCAGCCTTGGCGCGCGGCAAAAAACAATAATCCGGCCTCCATGACAATAAAAGCCGGAGAAATTAAAATTAAAGTAAATAAATGATAATTTTTTAAAATTGCCATGATGCGGTTGCGGTCCATCCAGTAATACTGCTTGATACTGCGGACAAATTGATATTTGTGGTAGGCCACCGCCGGCGGCGCTAAAACGCAGCGCCAGCCGTTAAGCCATAGCCGCCAGCCTAAATCCTGGTCTTCATTATACATCCAAAATTCTTCATCAAACAGGCCGACTTTCTCCAACGCCTCGCGCTTAAATAAAACCGCGGCCCCTGATGGATAGCAAATATCTTTAATTGAAAATTCTTTATTATATTTTTCGCCATAGCCATAGGCATAGCCAAAGCCGAAAATATGCGTGACATTGCCCAAGCTGTTTATAATTTCTTTTTTATTGTAAAGCATCAGCCTGGCCTGCACCGCGCCGACTCTTTCATTATTATCAGCGGCCGCGGCCATCAATCTTACGCAATCCGGCTCCGCCACCGTGTCCATGTTAAATAAAACAATATAGTCATACCCTTGCTCCAAGGCTAACTTCATGGCGTCGTTACTGCCCTTGGCAAAGCCGTCATTATTTTTATTCCTGATAATTTCCGCTTCCGGAAGTACGCTTTTTAAATATTCATAACTTTCATTAGTGCTTTCATTATCGGTAATAAAAATTTTCATCTCACCGGCGTAATCCTGCTTTCTAATACTAGCAACACACTCGGCCAGATATTTCCTGGCATAATCTTTATAGTTGGGACTAATTATAACGGCAACTTTTTTATTCATAAATTTGTCATTGCAGGCTTTCTTCTTTGTCATTCCCGCCCCGTTAATGCAACGGGATAAACTCCAGCGGGAATCCATTTCTTTTTACTCCAACGGACTCTTAATCTCTCTTATTTTGTTATTCGCCACTTTAGTGTAAATCTGCGTGGTTTCCAGCCGCGCGTGCCATTGTGCACGAACAGAGGCAATAGCCTCTGTTCGTGCACACTGGCTCCCGGGGTGGGATTCGGACCCACGACCAATTGGTTACACTTATCCAATAGTTTCCTACTGGGGTGGACTATATCATTCCCCCACCAAAATTTGATGGGGGACGAGGCGCTTCCGCCGGATATTACAATCCGGAGTACTCCCTTTCGGGATAGTCTCTGAACCTTCATCGACATTGCGTCGAAGCTTGGCTGCTGATTACCCTCGTCTTTACGTTAGGGCTTCCAGCAATTCACCTCGTTTTTCAACCTTGATTGCTCAAGGAAGCTGCGTTATACCATCATGCGCTTCTCTGTGGCAATTAGAACAAAGCAAAACGCATTTATCTAATTCACCTTTTACTTGCTCCCAGCTTCTGGCATAACCTTTGGCGGAAATACCAAAATCTTTTTTACCGGAATCAAGATGATGAAATTCTAAAGCATTAATGCTTTTATAATAGCCACAAATTGCGCATTTACCGCCCCTATACTCAATGGCCATCTTTCTGATCGTTTTTCTCCTCTTATCTACGGCCTCTTTTAAGTATTCGGCGCGGTCGGCATATTTTCTTTTATCTTGTGCCATATAATTTTATTATAGCAAAAGATATGTGTTCACAGCCAACTGCGCTACCGCTGCGCTACCCGGGAAGGTAGTAAATTTCGATTTTAAATTTTCTATTTACGAATTATATAAAGAACTCTTAAACAAAATCTGCCCGAAGGCAGTTATGCTGATATAATATAATTATATGCTTAAATAGTCAATATCGACCACATAAAATTGACAAAACGTCTAATTTATTATAGTTTATAGCCAACAACATGAACCTTTCAAAGCAATAACGTTTGAAATAGATTTATCCAACAACCATAAAGGAGGAATGGTCATGGAAAATTTTATGCCTAAAGGGCTAAGTGAAGTTAAGCTTGGCCAAGACTGGAGCGTAGTCAGAATAACCGCAATAGACGATGATAAAGAAGTGCCTTTTGCGGTTAGGGACGGCGAGCTTGAAAAATTACCCGCTCACTATATTATACCTGACAGCCGTTTTAATCTAATTAGCAAACAAGTAAGAGCGGTAGTCGCGAACGCAGAAAAAAGGGCGAAACTGGCGCGCCAGCTAAAAAAGCCTAACTGGGCGTTTGACTTGCAAAAATATGGCGTAATAATTGAACCTGACGGCAGCCTTAAAATTTCGCGCTGGATGATTAGAAAATCCGGCGAGCGAGAACGCGTCTGGCAAAAAGTCAAAAACATCAACTCCGCCATCAGAATGCAGGACCATATCGTCGAAGAACGCCTCGAGAAAAAAAATGGCATGGAAAACGGTTCGGAAATTCCGCCGGAATTTTCAGAACTGCTCAAACGGCTTTCGATTGTCCTGCCACACATTGAAATGCGCCGCGAATTATTGATCTTCGCTCAAGAACAAATGGACCTGTCTTCGCGGCGGACCGCGAAAGGGCTAAAACTCCTTTTGGCGGCCAAGGGAATGGATTGGGAAAAATGCCATGGTTTGCCGGAAAAACTCACGCGGCTCAGCTTTTTTCTAAAAAACAATTGGCCCAATCCGTACCGCGAAAAGGTGGACCAAATAGTGCCACTAATCAAAGAGGCTAAAAAGTCGGCGGCGAAATCGCAATGGAAAAAAACCGAGTCTTTACTGACCGACGCCGAAAAAATTCTGTCCGCGTCTGCCGAGGTTTTAAGCAGACAAAGCCTGCTAGTAAACATCTCGGAATTGGACCCAATCCGGATTTTAGCCGAAGTGGACAAATATGGTTTGGCCGATCAGGTTATGGCTATTGCCAAAAGAGTTCTGCCGGAACCGTATTACATCAAAAGCCGCGGCTTGTTCAGGCTTAACGCCCTACTGGCAGTTTCTCAATTGGTAATTACTGGAGAATCCATCAGCCAGGAGGAAATATTGAAACTATGCAGATAAAAAATCTGCCAAGCAAAAACCGCCTCAACTAATCGAGGCGGTCTTTTTTATTTTCAATTCGTAATTGGTAATTGTTAATTGTTTAATAATCTCTCAACTTTTTAATTCCCACGTGCTTCTGGATGCGCTCCAGGGCTTTGGCTTCAATTTGGCGGATGCGCTCGCGCGTCACATCGAATTCTTTACCCACTTCTTCCAAAGTGTGCGCCACGCCATCAACCAGGCCGAAGCGCATTTCCAGGATTTTCTGCTCCCTGGGCGTCAGCTCGGCGATTACTTCTTTAACGTAATCTTTTAGAAGCTGCAAAGCGGCCG
>Ga0210050_1003698_pt1 | contig 13343 bp, 12 predicted proteins | sample CryGey132114_all_FD_185463 | JGI IMG/M metagenome (GOLD analysis project Ga0210050, IMG submission 185463) | Groundwater microbial communities from aquifer - Crystal Geyser CG22_combo_CG10-13_8/21/14_all (SPAdes) (version 2) | ecosystem: Environmental > Aquatic > Deep subsurface > Groundwater ...
GAATATTTCCTGTACTATTTATCATTATCTTTTCTTCTTCTGCCTCTGCCCAAAACAGTAAGTTTGAGCCAGTAGATATCTATTCTTCTGCCTATATTTATTTACTTTCCTCTAATAAAATAACCATCTCCGGTAACGCTAATCTTTCTGGTAACCTCTTCTCCAACTCCGATATTGACCTTTCCGGTAATTCTACCATTACCGGAAATCTTTTTGCTGCTGGCTCTATCTTTGGTAAAGGCAATAGCACAATTACCGGCACCTCTAACCAAGGGGTAAGTGCTCTTACTCTTCCTGTCCTACCGGATAAGAGTTATTACCAGTCTCTTGCCGATGAGACTATCTCTCCTAAAGGCACCTATAAACTCTCCGGAGAGATTAATAAGATTATCTTTATTGATGGGGATGTAATGCTCAAAGGGGATGTCTCAGGAATAGGAACAATTATTGCTACCGGAGATATTAAGGTAACCTCAGCAAGAAATAGCGAAAAGATTTCCCTTATTAGTTATCAAGATATTAGCCTTGATGGAGATATTAGTTTTACCGCTCTCTGTTATGCGGCCGGCTCCATCAAGGTAGATGCTACAGGAAACTTCTCCGGCTCCCTTATTGCCAATAGCATCAAGATAGCCGGGAATACCACTCTTTTCTATAAACCTCTTTTAGTAGAGGGACTACTTGCTAAGATGGAGGAGGCTTTCAAAACCGATGATGAAGAGACAATCTTTAAGGTAGCGGAACTTATTGGAGAAAACTATAAATCCTATGCTACTTCCTATCTTGAAGCACCTTTGAAAGATAAAGAGAAAGACTTAGAATACCGCGCCCTTCTTGCTGAACTTCTCGGCAATATTGCTGATTCTCAAGCAGTCTCCATTTTAATTGAGAGACTAAAAAATGATGAGAGCGAAACAATAAGAAATGGCTGTGCTATTGCCCTCGGCACTACCGCAGATAAATCAGCAGTAACTCCCTTAACCAACTCCTTACTTACTGATTCTTCAGAAAAGGTAAGAGCCTCTTCTGCCCTTGCCTTAGGTTCCCTTCAGGATAAGGAAGCCGTCTCTACCCTTACTCAATCCCTCGCTGATTCAGACAGTATGGTTAGAACAAATTCCATCAGAGCCTTGAAGGACCTGGAGGCAACCGAAACCATTTCTTTGATAGCAGAAAGATTGAACGACTCTGATGAATATACCCGTTATACAGCTTCTCGCATCTTAGGAGAACTAAAAGCCATCCAGACCATTAACCAACTCTTAGGAAAACTGAAGGATGAGGATATCTGGGTAAGGAGGGCAGCAGCAGAATCCTTATCTAACATAGTCTCTCCTGATAATCAATCCGCTATTCCTTCTCTCATAGAATCTTTGCAGGATAAAGAAGATGATGGGGTAAGAAGATATGCTGCTGAGGCTTTAGTAAAGATTGGTTCCTCAGCCATTTCTTCCCTTATAGAAACCTATAAAGCTGGAGAGACCTATACGCGAGCTGAGATTATGTATATCTTTGGTGAAATCAAGGACACCAGCGCCATTCCTGTCTTAACGGAGACATTTGAAGAAGAAGATAAATTAGAGGCATTCCAGGCATCTGTTCCCCTCTATAAACTCGGTCTTACCGAGGAAACATTTAACTTTGCTCTCGCTGGCCTTTCCGCTGCCGAGGAATGGACAAGAGAGGATGCCGCGATGGCCTTAGGGGATATGGGAGATGGAAGGGCTATTCCTGCCTTAGAGCAAGCCCTTAATGATTCTGCCCTCTTCGTCAGGGATGCAGCCAGTGTTGCCTTAAAGAAGATTACGGGAAAGGACTATGAATATCAGCATTAAATTGAAAAGATGTTTGTTCAGAATTCCTATTCCGATAGGTGCCTTTTTATCTACATTGCCAATTGGAATAATAATTGAATCCCATGGTGGAGAAATAAGCTTTATTACATTACCTTTGATAGGTGCTCTTATTGGTCTTGGATATTTAGGGGGATTGGAATTTTCAGAAATATTCAAGAAGACAAAAAATTCCTCTCTAAATTTTTTAATGGAGATTATTATAAAATTTTTAGTTGTTGTTATTCCTTTATTATTATTTTACCTTATCACAGATGAAATAAAATTTTGCCTTTTCATACTTAGTCCTATTTTCATTTCAATAATAACAGGACTTATTCTTATAGAAACCTTATTAAAAAAGTCAAATATGATGGTGAGAATTCTGGGAGTTACAGGCAGTGGTATCGTATTTGGCGGTTTAGGCAATTGGATACTAAGTATTATTACAATTCATCCTCCCGGAGATATAGCAGAGAAACTTTTTGGTTGTTTCTTAGGGGGCTCCATTGCTTTTGGCATTAGCATCGGTATTGCTCTGTCTGAATTGATGATAATAAAGGAAAAAGAGCAAAATTATGCTACGTAACTATAAAAAAATATCCTTATTAGTTATAGCAATAATTTTAATCTGCTGCAATTCTGTATTTGCTGAGACAGAGCATTTTGAAAAAGGAGATCTGTTATTTAGAGGAAAAATTGCAGGAGTAGGGTATCATACAGGCATTTATCATCTATGGAATTGGAATATGGATCCAGATGAAAGAGAAAGCCATTACATTATTGAAGCCCCTGGCGCAGGTAAAACAGTTTGGTTCCAAACCTACGATTATTTCTTTAATACTGCTGAATTTAAACGTGGTGGCAGTTTATATCCCACGGCAGCACAAAGGCAACAAATTATAGAAAGCGCTCATAGTAGAATAGGATATGATTATAATTTCACTAAAGGATACAAGGACAGAATGCTATACGATGAGGATATTGACCAATATAGAATCTACAGAACATACCGCTGTGATGGTCTTGCTGAACATATTTATGAAATAACCCTTGGAGGTGATGGTATTGTAAATGACACAGATTGGAAAACTCTCAGTCCTTATAAACAGATGGGGTGGATGCCTCTTCCAAGACCTATCCCCCCCACCATCTCTTCCATCGTGATTACCCCCAGTACCAAGGATGACCAGGGTAAATACCATATCAAGAAAACAGTTACTATCAAATGTCCAAAGGTATCTGATGGATCACGAGGCTCAGGAATAAGAAGAGTAGAGTTCTGGCTTGATGGGAGAAAGATTGGGACAGATGACCATCCTGTATTAGTCAAGGGTACTTATAAAATTACCTTCGACACCACCACCGTAGACAATGGAGAATACAATCTCTATGCCAAAGCCTTTGACCAGGCCGGTAATTATGCTTCTGTCTCAGTGCCTGCTGTTATTGAGAATGTGGCAGCTATTGAGAAGCTCTTCTCCTGGCAGGGATATGACTTAAGATTAACCTTTAGTAGAGACCCCCAGGGACCTACCTATACCATCTACTACAAAGAGAAAGCAGAAGATACTACCTGGGCTAAATGGGGAGAGTATGATACCAAGGATTCCGGTCTCTATGCCGGGGATATTATATTAAATCTTGCTCTCAATATACCAGAGTATGAAAGCGAAGCAGATGATGCCGGTCGGTTTACTCATCAATGTAAACTAACCGCTATCGGAAAGGATGTGTTTATTTGATTTTAATCTTTTATTCTGTTAAAATAAGTAGAAAATTTGTAAATACTTAGTAAACCACATCTGAAAATACCATAGCAGGGAAAAATAAGGTATAATTAACACAACCTGGGAAAAGCAGCAAAAACCAGTGGATAAGCCATGGGTGGAGGGATAAAGATTTCCTATCAACGATGCCGACAGCTCTGAGGATAGGAGCATACAGGCTTTATTTTTATAGTCATGAACCTAACGAGCCTCCACATATCCATGTGGACAGAGAGAACTTGTCGGCTAAATTCTGGCTGGACCCAGTACATTTAGCGCGAAACCTTGGATTCGGTCCGCATGAGCTGCATAGATTAGAAGATATTGTTGTAGAGCATCAGAGTGAACTTTTGGAGGAATGGAATGGGTATTTTGGCATTGGCAGCAGATGAGAGGGTAAAGGACGTTCGTTTTACTGATGACACGATGAGTGTTGATCTATTTGACGGGCGCACTATCACTGTACCACTTGTGTGGTATCCTCGCCTTCTCAATGCTACTGCTGAGCAACGTTCCCACTGGGAACCATGTGGTGGTGGTTATGGCATTCACTGGCCACAAATTAATGAGGACCTTAGCACGGAAGGCCTTCTGAGAGGAGCACCAGCACCACATGTACAGAAGCGGTTAGTATAACATTGGGATGTGCCTCTGAACGTAAAAGCTCAGTGGATCTGTCGCTTTTAAATGAACGGTGTTAAGTGAATATTCACAAAAATTTTAAAGATACAAGGAGCTAAAATGTTCAGAAAAATATTGCCTTTTTTATTTACTATTATCCTTTCTTTTTCTCCTTTTCTCTTTGCCCAAAACACTAAATTCGAACCAGTAGATATCTATTCTTCTGCCTATATCTATCTACTCTCCTCTAATAAGATTACCATCTCCGGTAACGCTAATCTTGCCGGTAACCTCTTCTCCAACTCCGATATTGACCTTTCCGGTAATTCTACCATTACCGGAAATCTTTTTGCTGTTGGCTCCATCTTTGGTAAGGGCAATAGCACAATTACCGGCACCTCTAACCAAGGGGTAAACGCTCTTACTCTTCCTGTCCTACCGGATAAGAGTTATTACCAGTCTCTTGCCGATGAATCCATCTCCCCTAAAGGCATCTATAAACTCTCCGGAGAGATTAATAAGATTATCTTTATTGATGGGGATGTAATGCTCAAAGGGGATGTCTCAGGAACAGGAACCATTATTGCTACCGGAGATATTAAGGTAATCTCGGCAAGAAATACTGAAAAGATTTCCCTGATTAGTTATCAAGATATTAGCCTTGATGGAGATATTAGTTTTACTGCTCTCTGTTATGCTGCTGGCTCCATCAAGGTAGATGCTACAGGAAACTTCTCCGGCTCCCTTGTTGCTGATAGTATCAAAATAGCCGGAAATACCACTCTTTTCTATAAACCTCTTTTAGTAGAAGAACTAATTCCTAAGATGGAGGAAAGATTTAACCAGCAAGACTGGGAAAGTATCTGTAACTGTGCCGAGACCCTGGCTGCCTATGGTTCTTCTGCTACTTCTTGGTTAACCTCTATCTTCCAGACTAAAGAAAAAGATCCTGTCTTCAGAAAGATGATCGCTGAAATTACTGCAGAGATAAAGGACACTACAAGTGCCTCTTCTTTAATCTCTGTATTAGCCGATGAAACTGAGGATGAATACATTCGTGCTGAAGCCGCATTTACGCTTGGAGATATCGGTGGAGAAGGTGTCTATGAATCTTTATCTTCAGCACTTTCTAACCCAAGCGAGACAATAAGGTCATCTGCTGCCTTTGCATTAGGTTTCTTAGGAGATAAAAGAGCAACAGACCCATTAATTAATCTTCTCAGTGATTCCTCCTCACTGGTGAGAATGCGTTCTATTATGGCTCTGGGAAGATTAGGAGACAGCCGAGCAGTAGAACCACTTATTGCTCTGCTTTCCTCCCCGGATGAGGATATTAAGATTAAGGCGGTTCTTGCATTGGGTGACTTAGGAGACCAGAGGGCAGTTCCTTATCTTTCTAATTTACTTACTACTGAAGAAATGTTCAGCAGTATCAGAATATTCTCTACAGAGTCCTTAGGTAAGATAGGAGGAGAAAAAGCAATATTGCTTTTACTTTCTCTTCTTGAAGATAAGGATGAATTGGTTATATTAGAAGCAGCTAAAGCACTTGGTGAAATGAAGGAATTACGGGCAATTCAACCATTAAAAACTGCAATTACAAGAGTAAGAAGTAATTGGGTAAAAAGTAAACTTGAAGAAATTTTAGCAAGTTTGGAGGAGTAAAATGCTAAGTTGGAAGAAAAAAAGTTTCTTCTTTCTGTTCCTTGCTACATTCTTATGTGGTTGTTTTCAAAGTACTATTGCTCAAACTAGATCTACTGATAAAATAACTTCAGAAGAAATTTTTACCTTCACCGGATCAAGAGATTATATTTATCTATTTAACTGGTCAACAAAAAAATGTAAAAATACAAGAATTAAAGGACATGACCCTGCTCTTTCTCCGGATGGTAAGAAAATTGTTTTTGCTGTGGTGAAATCTTATACCGGAGGTATCTTTGTAATGAACATTGATGGCTCAGATAAAAAGAAAATAACAAAAGGCTCTTATGAGAGGGTTATGAGTCGTCCTCAATGGTCTCCAGATGGTAAGAAAATCTTCTTCATAGCCAGTAGGTATAATAGGGATAAAGAAGAGTGGATATGGGGAATTTATGTAATGAATATAGATGGAACCGAAGAAACCCTTGTTAAAGCAACCGAAGGCTCATATTTCGATCTTTCTCCAGATGGAACAAAGATTGCTTTTAAAGGAAGTAATGGACTGTATATAATGAATAGCGATGGGACAGATGATAAAACGATATATAAGAAGAGTGGTGCAATCAGATGGTCCCCAAATGGCAAAAAAATTGTCTTTTCCGATGGTTGGAACCTTTATACTATTGACCCGGATGGAAGTGATTTAAAGCTTATAGTTAAGCAAAGAAAGAGTTCTGTTTTTGGTCCAATTGGCATTTGTGTGTGGACATGGACACCGGATAGCAAAAAGATTATCTATGTTGAAAGTGCTGAAGGTCCATTTATGGGTCGTTTCTGGATTATAAATACTGATGGAACAGATAGAAAACCGTGGAGATGGCATTGATAAGAAACAATAAATCTTTGAGAAATGAAATCTTTATCTTTTAAAGAAAAAATATTGCTATTAGTATCTTTTCTTTTTCTATATATACCCGGCCCGCTATTTTGTAGAGATGCCTTTTTTGAAAAGGGGGATACTATCTACAGAAAAGGATTTCTGGTTATTCTCGGTCACGCTGGTTTATATAAAGAATGGAAAGATGAAGATCCTGATAATTACGAGGAGCACAAAATTATTGAAATAAAAGGGTGGGGGGATGTTGTTGAAATAGACAATGGCTTTGACCAATTCTATAATCAAGGTTTCTGGAGTGTTAGGACCAACAATGATATTGATTGCCAACAGCGAAGAAAAATTATAAATATTGCAAAAGCCCAAAAGGACAAAAAGTACAATTTCTTTTGGGGTTACAAAGGACCGAATACTTTCCGGTGTGATGGTTTAGTTGAGTATTGTTATGAACAAGCAGGTATAGATATAGTTCCTGGTGATACCTGGTCTCCTATTATTGCCCTATTCCCCGGCCGAATCCTTCTCACTCCAGAGGTTCAGATGAAACGCCAGTCCGTTCGTACCTCTGCCCAACTTGAAGAAATTACCTTCCATAAAGAAGGAGAGATAGAAGTAGGAGAAGCAATTACTCCCAAGATCAAGTATGAAGATGGTAAGTATCATGTAAAAGATACAGTCTCCATCAAATTCTATGCCTCAGATGGCTCGGTCGGTTCTGGTCTTACCCGAGCAGAGCTCTGGCTTGGTTATCCTGATGATACCCCGGATTTCCTACCCGGAAAGAGAATCTATGAAGATGATAGCAATCACGATGTAGACCATCTCTATACCGCTTCCTTCGACACCACCACTGTAGACAATGGGGAATACAACCTTTATGCCAAGGCCTTTGACCAGGCCGGTAATTACAAAATTGCCTCAGTGCCTGCTGTTATTGAGAATGTGGCAGCTATTGAGAAACTCTTCTCCTGGCAGGGATATGACTTAAGATTAACCTTTAGTAGAGACCCTAAAGGACCTATCTATACCATCTATTACAAAGAGAAAGCAGAAGATTCCTGGACTAAATGGGGAGAGTATGATACCAAGGATTCCGGTCTCTATGCCGGGGATATTATATTAAATCTTGCTCTCAATATACCAGAGTATGAAAGCGAAGCAGATGATGCCGGTCGGTTTACTCATCAATGTAAACTAACCGCTATCGGAAAGGATGTGTTTAAGGATGCCTATGGCTACCAGACCAAGCGTCTCATTGTTGATACCACAGCAGATTGGAATGCAGGAGAGAAAAACGGTATTACTGTTGTTGATGAAATACATCCAACTGGTCAGCAGAAGAAGGGATATATTGAACCTCATTTTGGAACTTTGCAAAGTATAAGCAGTTTTTATAGTCAACAAAGCTATATTGGGATGGAGTGGGCCCCAGCAGGGTACTTTAATGGGAATAGGGAGCATGATAAACCTATTTTTGATAAGATTATTGCAAGAGCATTAACTCCTGATGGACCTCGCTCTTGTCCGTATCTTTCCTGTCCTGCTGTCGGGGCTGTTTCTAATACAGGACCTTACGGATCTGGTAGTTGGGGAGCTTCAAGAGGAACAATGACAATATCAGTGCCAAAAGTTATAGACGGAAAAGATGTGAATATAAAAAGAATAGGATATGTGCCAAGAGGAGCCGATTCTTATGGAAGTTTTATTCATTATATGAGATCCACACCAGGAGGGGGGACTTTTGATAGTCATACAGGACAAGATCCAAACTATTATGATGATATTGGAAGTTTGCCTGCCGGAACTCCAGGAGTTTGGACTTATGTGATAGGTTCAGGAGCTATGGAGTTTGCTCATGAAGAAGGAGATTATTACAAATTCCACTTTGCAATTCGACGGGAGCATAATGAAAATCCTTCTTATTATTGGGACAAAATGTATTGGGGCGGCTATCCTGGCTATTGTTGGATGATTGCAGGTATTTGTCGCGTTGACACTTCTTGTAATTTTTATAACAGGAAAGTTGACTATCTTATTGAAGACAATGGTATCTGGAACAAGACCTTTTCTAATATCACTGAAGATAAATATAATACACCTACCTCAAGTAGTCACCAAGGGTCCGGAGGTAGTTTATCAGGGAATTGGGTTGACGGAAACTGGAAGGTTGCAATAGATTTTCCTTATGAGGAAGGAGAACCCACAACCTGGTTTGATAGATTCAGGTATGATTTTAAAGAGAAGAAAACAGAAGAGAATCCGGCTTAGGAACAAAACCGAGTAAACTCGGCAACTACACTGTGTTAATCTATGGTTAAAAAAAAGAATTAACTATGTATACTCTGCTGATCATTCTGCATATTGTTTTTGCTCTATTTTTGATTGTGGTGGTCCTTTTGCAAAGCGGAAAAGGAGCAGCAACCGCTAATATCTTTGGAGGAGGCGGAGCAGAAAATGTTTTTGGCGCTCAGACCTCGGTGGTTTTGAATAAGATAACTACAATTTTAGCCGCTGGTTTTATCATTACCTCTCTCCTTTTAGCTATGCTTTCCTCAAAATCTTCCTCCTCCATCATTGAGAAGGAATTGAAAAAAAGCAAAGCCCCAATCAGCCAGGAGAAGAAATAATAACCACGAATTTTCCGAATTTCACAAATTGTTAAAGAGTAATAATAAAAGGTCATTGCGAGCGAAAGCGAAGTCCCGAAGGGATCCCTTTGGGACAATCTCGCTCGGGATAAACTCCGCAATCTCATAAGATTGCCACGGGACTTCGTCCCTCGCAATGACACTTCGTATCAGTTCTTAATTTGATTAATTTGTGTAATTCGTGGTTACAGGATATTGTTTTTAATGAAAAAATATTCTTTTTTATTTTTTTGCCTTATTTTTTTTCTCGCCGCCGGATGCCATTCTAAAAAACCCTCTTCTAATCTCCCTGAAAAATTGAAAGGTAAATACGGAGGAACGCTTCTTTTAAGCACTACCTCTGACCCAAAATCCCTTAATCCGATTATGGCTAAGGAAACAAGTACTACTGCCATAACCGGTTTTCTTTTTGAAGGTTTAACCCAGACCGATGGAGTGACCACCAAGGTAAAGCCGGCTTTAGCCCGCAGTTGGAAGAAAAGCGAAGATGGACTTATCTGGATATTTAATTTGCGCGATGACGTTTTCTGGTTTGATGGAGAAAATTTTACCGCTGATGATGTTATCTTCACTTATAATAAACTTATCTATAATCCTGAAATTCCTACCAGTTCCCGCGATATTCTTGCCATCAAGGGCAAACCTTTTTTAGTAGAGAAGGTTGGTAAATATCAGGTGCGCTTTAAGCTATCTTCTCCCTTTGCCCCTTTTCTGAGAGTGCTGAGCCAGGAGATTTTACCCGGGCATATTCTGGAGAAAACGGTAGAGGAAAAGAAATTTAACTCTACCTGGGGAATTAATACTCCGGTCTCTCAAATCGTGGGAACCGGTCCTTTTAAATTAAAGGATTATTTCCCGGGGCAAAAAATTGTTTTGGAAAGAAACCCCGATTACTGGAAGAAAAAAAATGGGGAAAGGTTGCCTTATCTAAGCAAAATTATTTTCTTAATCGTTCCTGACCAGAATGCTCAATTATTGAAATTTCAGGCCGGAGAGATTGACGCTCTTGCAATAAGAGGCCAGGATTATTCCTTTTTGAAAGACCAGAAGGAGAAAGAGAAAAATTTTTCCATTTATAATACCGGTCCGTCTCTGGGAACAAACTTCTTAGTTTTCAACCAGAATCCGGACTCTCCAACTTCCCCGGTTAAACTAAACTGGTTTGCTAACCGCAAATTCAGAGAGGCAGTCGCTTATAGTCTTGACAAAGAAAGCATTATTGGAAATGTTTTTGCCGGGTTTGGCTACCCGGAAGATGGCCCAATGAATAAAAGTTGCGGTTTTTTCTATAACCCTGAGGTGAAAAAGCATTCCTATGATTTAAGGAAAGCAAAAAAACTCCTGGAGGAGATCGGATTTGAAATTAAGGATGAAATGCTTTATGATGACCGGGGGAATAGAATAGAATTTTCGATACTCACTAACAACGATAACTCAGAAAGGATTAATGTTGGCAATATTATCCGGGATGAACTCACCAAATTGGGAATGAAGATTCATTTTGTCCCTTTGGATTTTAATACCCTGGTGAATAAACTGGATTCTTCTTTTAATTGGGAAGCGGCTTTAATCGGGCTTACCGGAGGTATAGAGCCGCATAGCGGAAGAAATGTTTGGGCTTCTTCGGGGCAACTTCATATCTGGTATCCGAGACAAAAAAATCCAGCTACTCTCTGGGAGAAAAAGATTGATAAAATCTTCGAAGAAGGAGTAAAAGAACTTAACCCGGAAAGAAGAAAGAGGCTTTATGACCAATGGCAGAAAATTATAAGCGAAGAGTTACCTTTAATTTACACGGTCAATTCTGCCAGTCTTTATGCGGTAAGAAATAAATTTGAAAATTTACACCCTACCAGTTATGGCGGTCTCTTCCATAATATTGAGGAAATTTATCTAAAGGAGTAAGGTGATGTATTCTCATTATCAGGAAAAAGAAGGTTGCACCTCTCTCTCTCTAAAGAGCTAAAATCTTTAAAACTGATTGAATTGGGGCTCGTTTGTTTGAAGAAGAATGGTACCTTTGCAGAAAAAATAAAGGGCCAAGAAACCGTCCTGGTAATCCTGGGAGGACAATGCAGGATAAAAACAGGAAATTATTCCTTTCCTCTTTTAGGAAAGAGGAAGGACCCTTTTGCCGGGAAGGCCACCGCTCTTTACCTTCCACCCTATACCAGTTATGATATTATCGGAGAATCTGACTGTGAAATTGCGGTTTGTAAAGTGAGAGCAAGAAGAAAAGGTAAACCTATTCTGATAAGTCCGGATAAGGTGAGGCTGAGAAAAGCGGGAAAAGATAATTTCAAAAGAGACGTTTATGATATTGTTGACGAGAGAATAAAAGCTGAGCATATTGTTGTTGGGGAAACCATTAACGAGAAAGGCAATTGGAGCAGTTATCCTCCCCATAAGCATGACCGGGACAATCTTCCTCTTGAGTCAAAGCAGGAGGAACTCTATTTCTTTAAATTGGAACCTCCCGATGGTTTTGGAGTGATACGACTCTATAATAAAAAAAGCGATAAGATTTTTACGATTAAAAATAATGATGTCATAGCCATTCCCCGGGGCTATCATCCTGTCGGGGTGATTCCGGGATACCGCATTTATTATCTCTGGATTTTAGCCGGGAAAAAAAGAATTTTAAAACCGAGCGATGACCCGAAATATAGTTGGGTAAAAGAGGAGGGGTAAGAGATGGCTGAAGTTTCTTCGCTCAGGCTTTCTTATTCCTCCCCTCAGTCATCTCTTAGTAGCGGTGCGATTTATCGCACGAAAGATACAGAGGAACATGAGTTGCCTTGTCTATAAGAACTGAGGAGAGAAAAAATGGAGAAGGTTTTAGATTTGTTTAGTTTAAAGGGCAAGAAGGCGGTAATTACCGGTGGGGCAGGTATTCTGGGTTCAGCGATTGGCAAAGGATTGGGAAGAGCGGGGGCTAAAATTGCGGTTTGCGATATTGCCAATACGGATAAAATTATTGAGGGCCTTAAAAAAGAAAAAATAAAAACGAAGGGTTATTATATGGATGTGATGAATTTCGAAAAAATAAAGACTTGCTGTGATAAAGTGATTAGAGATTTTGGCCGGATTGATATTTTGGTCAATTGCGCCGGGGGTAATCTCAAAGAGGCTACTACTTCAAAAGAAATTTCTTTTTTTAACTTGCCTTTATCCTCGTTGGAGAAAGTAATCGGGCTTAATCTTTTCGGAGGAGCAATTCTCCCTTCCCAGGTCTTTGGAAGAAATATGGTAGAGAATAAAAAAGGAGGTTCCATTATCAATATATCTTCAATGAATGCTTTTCGCCCTTTAACCAGAATACCGGCATACTCAGCGGCTAAAGCGGCTGTAAGCAACTTTACTCAGTGGTTAGCGGTCCATTTTGCTTGCGAGTATAATAAGAATTTAAGGGTTAACGCGATTGCCCCCGGATTTTTTCTTACCGGTCAAAACAAGTATCTTCTTCTCGATCAAGAAAATAAACTAACCCCCCGGGGAAAAACAATCATCAAACATACGCCCCTGGGGAGATTTGGAGGCCCCGAAGAATTGATTGGCGTTTGTATCTGGCTAGCTTCCGAGGCCTCAAGATTTGTAACCGGAGCAGTAGTTCCTATTGACGGAGGGTTTAACGCCTTTTCAGGAGTTTAAGGAGGTTCGGAAGTTTCCTTCAGCGGCACGTTGGTTTGCCCCAGCGAGGCAAACTGCACTCTGTAAATCTGCTCGCTCGTCCCTTTGGAACACCGTGCCCGCGAGCATCTTTAAAGGCACGCTTAAAGTAAACCTCCTCACCTCAGTGTATTAAGATTAGGGCTTCACGAAATTAGTTATTTAAAGAATTTCCCTCTCCCCTTTGGGGAGAGGGTTGAAGGGTGAGGGGGGCTTAAAGGATTATAAAGTGAAAAGAAAGAATATTGAAAGAAGCAGAATCCTT
>Ga0210050_1003709_pt1 | contig 13328 bp, 16 predicted proteins | sample CryGey132114_all_FD_185463 | JGI IMG/M metagenome (GOLD analysis project Ga0210050, IMG submission 185463) | Groundwater microbial communities from aquifer - Crystal Geyser CG22_combo_CG10-13_8/21/14_all (SPAdes) (version 2) | ecosystem: Environmental > Aquatic > Deep subsurface > Groundwater ...
CCAAATCCTTACCGAGTGGCTGGTAGAATACAACTTCCGGAGACCCCATCAGGCTCTGGGCTATATCCCGCCCATTAACTTTCAGGCAAAATACCTAAAAGTGTTACCTATGTACCCTTCTAATACAAGCCATTGACAGGGTCTGTAAATATGATATAATCGAGATAGGAAGAGTTAAGAAACCTTTCCAAGTACTTGCACTAGTTCTTCCTAAGTGAAGAACTAGTATCTCAGAGATTTCTCTGAGATACATAATAGCACTTTCCCAATTTTAGCCTTTTTATCAAAAAGATCCTCTCCGACTGACATATTCGTCGGGAATAAATAGTAGTTATAGAGAGCAACTAACCTTGCTCTCTTTCTCATTTTTAATGTCTTATTTATAAATAAAAGAGGTACTTTGTGTCCACTTTTCGGAGTACATCGAATATTCTTTGGCGAGACAGTGCCGTGTTTCAAAAAAATACACGCGTTTCGTGTCTCATTTGTCTCATTTTGTGCTAAAATCCGGAATATGGCCCCGATCGAAACACCTCATTTTCAGAAAAGCTGAAAAAGCCGACCCATTCAGCTAATTTTTTGCGCAATCTTTGCGCGATTATAAAATTGGCGGTATAATGATATTGGAATATGTTCAACCCGAAATACAAGCTCATTGATTCAATCGTCCAAATGCTAACCGCTATCGCCGAATCGAAAGCGGTTATTGAACGCGCTAAAATATTGCCAAAATTGGAATTGAAATTGAGGCGCCAAACCTTAATAAGAATGGCGCATAGTTCAACCGCCATCGAGGGCAACAGTTTAAACGTCAATCAAGTAGAAGCGCTATTAGGACAAAAGAAAATAGACGCGCCGCAAAGAGACATTTACGAAGTGCAGAATTACCTCGGAGCTTTAAAATATATCGAAAAAATCGTTAAAGAAAAATACCTCATTACTGAAAGAGTTTTGCTAAATATCCACAAATTGGTAACGGACAAAACTCTTCCCAAAGAACAGAGCGGTCATTACCGCAAGGGACATATTTTTGTAGTCAAGCGTCGTTTAGGATTTCCTGATGAAATTATTTATACCGGCCCGGAGGCAGAAAAAGTTCAGAAGCTTTGCAAAGAACTCTTAGACTGGATGGCCAAAAACGAAAAAAACAAGATTAATCCAGCTATAATGGCGGGAATTGTCCACCAAGAAATAGCCGCGATCCATCCGTTTGCCGATGGCAACGGCCGAACTGCCAGAGCTTTGGCAACCCTGATACTTTATAAATTCGGATACGATTTCCGCCGTCTTTTCGCCCTCGAAGATTATTATAATCGCGATAGGCAAGGGTATTACAAAGCAATCAACATCGGCAAAAATTATGAAAAAAGAAGGACTGATTTTACTCCTTGGCTGGAATATTTTATCAGGGGATTTAAAGAAGAGGTTGAGAATGTCAGGGGTAAAGTTGTTGCTCTTTCAGGAAGAAAAATAAATAAAAATATTAAATCCCAGATTTTTTAAGTAAAGATCAAACGCAAATTTTGGATTTTCTCGATCAGATCGGGAGAATAACCGTAAAAGACGTTATGGATATATTGAGAAGTCCAAAAAGAACCGCTCAGCTTCATCTGCAAAATCTTAAAAAAATCGGTATGATAAAACAAGTAGGGAAGGGGCCGTTGTCAGCTTACGTAATGAAGTGATCCTGAAAATATGAAAAATTATTTTCAAAATAACGAAGAAAATGTAGATGATTTGTATTATGACACAATGGAATTGCTTGGCGTGGGCGGTCGTGATGAAATAAAAAAAGCCGAAAAATTGCTTATGAAAGCTCTGGAAATAGACGAGCATAGCGTGCAAACGCATATCGGCCTCGCCCATGTATACGGGTTTCTTAAAAATAAAAAGAAGGCTGAAGAGTACATAAAAGAAGCGTACAAAGAAACCATTAAAAAGATTCCAGTTTGGCCTAGGCGCATGGAATGGGGTTTTCTGGAAAACAGAGCGTATTTAAGAGCTATTCAATACAGGGCCGATCTTTTTGCCGACGAGGGAAATAAAGAAAAAGCCATAGAATTATACCGATTGCTTTTGAAGCTGAACCCCAACGATAACCAAGGTGCCAGATACACAATTTCCGGAGTTTATGCGGGGGTTAGCGGGGAAAAAATAAATCAGATGATGGATGAAGGAAATAGAAAACAAAACTGGGATAAGTTACAAAATTTAGTTGAAGAACAAAACGCTAAGCATAAATTCTGGAAAGAACCGAAATATTAACAAACCATAATTTTATGCTAAAATACAAATATCCACCCCGACTAGGATGCCTCGTCCCAAAACCCCAAAAGGGCTCAAATTCCCCCCTGGAGACTTGGTCTGAGACGAGGTTGGGGCACAGAAAATAAAAATACCCTTTGTTACGGGCATTTTTATTTTTACAGTTGTTTGGAAAATTAAATTATGGTATATTAATTTAATATGTTCCTTAGGCGAAGAGATAAATCTCTTCTTCGCTTTCATTTCTATGGAAATTCAGCAATTAAAGCAAAAATCTGTTTTATTTTTTTTAATCCCGATTATTTTAGCAGTTTTTGGGACAGGATTTTGGTTCGGGAAAATTCAGACAACCTGCGAAATTTGTCCTCCCCAAGACGTTGATTTATCGCTTTTTTGGCAGGTTTGGAAAACCCTTCAGGAAAAATTCGTGGACAAAGCGAAAATCGATACCCAGGAGCTGATTTACGGAGCAATCTCCGGTATGGTAAAATCTTTAGATGATCCCTATACCGTCTTTTTGAAGCCGGAAGACTCCAAAAGATTTATTGAGGATGTAAAAGGAAGCTTCGATGGAATAGGGGTGGAAATTGACATCAGAAACGGCCAGCTTCAGGTTGTCGCTCCCTTGGAAGGGACGCCCGGCCAAAGAGCGGGGCTTAAACCCGGAGATATAATTACGAAAATAAACGGCACCTCAACGGCTGATATGTCCATCGAGGAAGCGGTTAATATGATAAGGGGCCCGAAAGGGACAGACGTCGCCTTGACGATTTTCAGAGACGAATGGAAAGAAACGAGAGAAATTAAAATTACCAGGGACACGATAGAAGTGCCTTCCTTAAAATGGGAAATTAAAGACAATAATGTCGCTTATTTGAGACTTTATCAATTTTCGGAAAATGCCGTTTTCGATTTCCAAAATGCGGCCATCGAAATTCTAAACAGCGATGCTCAAAAAATTGTTTTAGACCTGAGGGGTAACCCGGGGGGATACTTGGAGGTGGCTCAGGACATAGCGGGGTGGTTCTTAAAAAAGGGAGAAGTCGTGGTTATCGAGGACTTCGGCCAGGACAAGGAACAAAAACTTTACAAAGCCCAGGGCAATGCTTTATTATTACCTTATCCGATAGTTGTCTTGGTCAATAAAGGATCAGCTTCCGCCGCCGAAATTTTAGCCGGTTGCCTGAGAGACGATCGCGATATAAAACTGATCGGGGAAACTTCTTTCGGAAAGGGTTCGGTGCAGGAACTGGAAAAATTAAAAGGGGGCTCTTCCTTGAAGGTCACCATCGCCAAATGGCTGACTCCCAATGGAGAACTTATTACCGGCAAAGGCCTTGAACCCGATATAAAAGTGGAAATGACGGAAGAGGATTATAAGGCGGACAAAGACCCGCAATTAGACAGGGCACTTGAAATAATAAAAACTTTACCTTAAGATATATTAATATGCAAGTAATCCTATTAAAAGACGTCGATAAGGTCGGAAAGAAATTTGAAGTCAAAGAAGTCAAAGACGGCTACGCCAGAAATTTTTTGTTTCCTCAGGGACTGGCCAAACAGGCGACAAAAGAAGCGATAACCTGGCTGGAAACGCAAAAAGAAATAGAAGAAAAGAAAGCGGAAGAGAGCTTGAAGAAAATCCAGGATGTAGCCTCGGCGGTTGACGACCAGGAAGTTGTGATCCAGGTGCAGGTTGGCGGAGAAGACCAGCTTTTCGAATCCGTAACCAGCCAGAAAATTTCCGACAAATTAAAAGAACTCGGTTTCGATATCAAAAAGAGCCAGATAGAATTATCCCAGCCGATAAAAGAGACCGGTGAGTTTCCGGTAAAAATTAAATTTGAACACAATTTGGAAGCAGAAATAAAAGTGATAGTAAGCAAAACGGAAACAGCATAAAATAATTCGATTCTTTTAACAAAAAAGTTTAAAATTCCCTCGGCGTTTTCAACTCCGTGGGAATTTTACTGAGTGAGGCTTAATTTATCTTCATCTGCGCTGGCGCTTGAAAATCGAAGAGATAAATCTCTTCTTCACCTTCGCTGGCGCTCGGTAAATGACGAAATACATTTTTGTCGCAGGCGGAGTTATGTCCGGCATCGGTAAGGGGGTATCCGTGGCTTCGATAGGCAAGATTTTAAAAAGCAAGGGTTTTAAGGTTACTGCGGTTAAGATTGACCCCTATATCAACGTCGATGCGGGAACGATGAATCCGATAGAACACGGAGAAGTTTTTGTGACCAAGGACGGCGTGGAATGCGACCAGGATTTGGGGAATTATGAGAGGTTCCTGGACGAGGACCTGACCACCGAGAATTACATTACCACGGGCAGAGTTTATGAGACCGTAATCCGCAAAGAAAGAAACTTGGAATACGGCGGAAAATGCGTTGAGGTTGTCCCTCATATTCCCGACGAAGTAATTTCCCGGATTCAAAATGCCGTGAAAATTACCCGAGCAGATTTCATTTTAATTGAAATCGGGGGAACGGTGGGGGAATATCAGAACCTTTTATTTTTGGAAGCGGCGAGAATGATGAAACTAAAGGCACCAAAAGATGTCCTTTTTATTTTGGTAAGTTATTTGCCGGTTCCCAAAATGATCGGGGAAATGAAAACCAAGCCCACTCAGTACGCCGTGAGAACATTGAACTCGGCCGGCATCCAGCCCGACATGATCATTGCGAGGTCGGAAGTGCCGATCGACCAGCCCAGGAAAAGAAAAATATCCATCTTTTGCAACGTTCAGGAAGAAGACGTTATTTCCGCTCCCGATATAGAATCGATTTATGAAATCCCGATTAATTTTGAAAAAGATAATTTGGGAAAAATGATTTTAAAAAAATTCGGTCTGCGTGCAAAAAAACCCAGCACCAGAGCAAAGCACGGTGCTGGACTAGTCCCGTACCGAACCGGAGGTTCTGGTACGGGGGAAAATCTGAAAGATTGGAGAAAGCTGGTCAATGTCATCAAGACGGCCAGGAAGAAAGTTTCAATCGGCATCGTCGGCAAGTATTTCGAAACGGGCGATTTCACCCTGGCCGATTCCTACATTTCGGTTATAGAGGCGATAAAACACGCCGCCTGGTTTCATAAGGCAAAACCGGAGATGACCTGGCTGTCGAGCGAAGCTTACGAGAAAAATCCGGCTAAATTGAGAGAATTAAAAAACTTTGACGGCATTATCGTGCCGGGAGGATTTGGAAGCAGGGGAGTGGAGGGAAAAATAAAGGCGATTGAATTCTGCCGGAAACAAAAAATCCCCTATCTGGGGCTTTGTTTCGGAATGCAGCTGGCGGTCGTCGAATTCGCCCGGAACGTTTGCGGAATGAAAGACGCTCATACCACCGAAATCGTCAAGCATTGCAAATACCCGGTTATCGACGTGATGCCCGAGCAAAAAGCATTGCTGGAAGAAAAAAGATACGGGGCGACGATGAGATTGGGGGAATATCCTTGCTTGGTGAAGAAGGATACTTTGGCTCATTTGTCTTTTAAAAAGGCAAAATGGGGGAAAACAAATAAAAAAGGCGATATCCTGATTTTGGAGCGCCATCGCCACAGATACGAATTAAATAATGAATTCAGAAAAGATCTGGAGAATAAGGGACTGGTAATGTCCGGAGTCAATCCGGAGCGCGATTTGGTGGAAATAATTGAAATAAAAAACCATCCTTTCTTTGTCGCCAGCCAGTTCCATCCGGAATTAAAATCAAGGCCGTTAAATCCTCATCCCTTATTTAGAGAATTCATTCGGGCAGCTATAAAACGCTGACGACTTTTACTTCTCTCCGAACATTATTAAATCCTTTTTTTCTTTTTGTCGTAAAGCGGACGACTCCTTTTTTTAAGGAGTATAGAGTATCGTCTCCGCCCACTTTCACGTTTTTCCCGGGGAGAAACTTGCTTCCTCTTTGACGGACAAGAATACTGCCTGATTTGGCGGTTTCGCCGTCAAACAGTTTGATGCCTAAGTATTTTGGAAGGGAATCCCTTCCCAATTTTGTTCCTCCAACAGCTTTAGTCTTTGCCATACCCAGTATATCAACCCCGTATAGCTCCTAAAGGATTATACGGGGCTACGCCCAGTATAGCTCTTTTGAGATTATACGGGGCTACGCCCAGTATAGCTCTTTTGAGATTATACGGGGCTACGCCCAGTATAGCTCTTTTGAGATTATACTGGGCTACGCTTCCAGATTAATTATTATGTATTATACCCAGTAATAGGAAGCGAAGTCCTGAAGGACGGAGCCCCGATACAGTTGCTAAAGGCAACTTGTACGGGGTTGTATTACTGGGCATATTCTTACTATATTTTAAAGTTTTTCCGGGAAAAAAACAAACACTCAAAGAAGTTTCCTTCTTTTCGACCCTCGCTGTTGCTCGGGTGGTTGACGTTTCGATTAACCCGTGTTATTCTAAAAAATCCAAATCAACTTGCTTTTTTAACAATATTTTTGGTGAGGAGGGCAATAAAATGAGAGAAAAAGAAAGAATCCGAATAGGGGTCAGCAAGGATGACGAATTCGACCTGGATTTTACAGATGGGAAGGTGCCGGATGTCTGCGACTTCGTGATAGGCCTTCATTATGTCTGCGGGGGATTCGTCACGAAAGTGCCGACTTCCCGGGGAGCGAATTTCATCCTGGTCTGCGGGAAGTGCGGGCTGAGAATCGAGATTCCCAGCAGGATCATGACCAAGAAATCCCTGGTCGAATTCCTCGTCCAGAGAGGATTCCACCAGAAAGGGAAAGAGGTCAAGGTTTGCCTTGACTGCGAAGGGAGAAAATGGGTCCGCCATACGGAATTAAAAGAAGAAACGGAGTGGATAGACGGACGGCCGATCACAAAAAACAAAGAGGTTGTGACGACCGGCGATTGCCCGGAATGCAAGGGCACAGGGCTTCTTTTAGAAGCAGCGGGGGTGGCATAAAGCTGCCCCCTTTTATTTGTCGGCTTTCCGGATTTTTGCTATCATTATTTTATCGGACGATTAGCTCAGTTGGTTAGAGCGCTACACTCACATTGTAGAGGTCGCAGGTCCGAGCCCTGCATCGTCCACCTATGATTAAATTCGAAGTTATAGCGGTAATCTTGCTTTTTGTCTTTGTCGTCTTTTACGTTGCCCAGCAGGTTCTGCCGAATCTTCTGAGATAAATTTCTAATTTACTTCAATGTTCCATTTCTTGAAGAAAAAGAATGTCGTAAAGGAGGGGACGACGGAAAAAACAAGGGCTCATATCTCTGTTTCGGGAAAAGTTCAGGGCGTCTTTTTTCGGGAAAACACCAGGCGGAAAGCGGAGAAGCTTGGCGTTTTCGGTTGGGTTAAAAACCTTCGGGACGGCCGCGTAGAGGCGGTTTTTGAGGGGGGCAAGGGAAATGTTGAGGAAATGGTTAATTGGGCGAGAAAAGGCCCGATTTGGGCTAAAATAGAGGCCCTGGATGTCCTTTGGGAGGATTACCTGGGTGAATTTAAAGGGTTTGAAATTAGATACGATATTTAGCTTCTTTTACAATTGAATAGGTTTTGCAAAAGAGGAGGTGAAAGGAAATGAAAATCGAAAGGGCGATGGTCATCCTTAATCCCTGGTCGGGCATGAGGCGGGGAATGAAGTGCTACAAAGAATTGATAAAATGGAAAGAGGAAAGAGCGGAAGAATTCGGAATGAAATTAGACATATTCTTTACCGAGAAATCGGGAGACAACACCTGCGCCGAATTGGCAAAAAAAGCAATCAGAGAAAAATATGATGCGATTGTCATTATCGGCGGAGACGGAACGGTCAATGAAGTAGCCAACGGGTTATCCGGTTCTGACATTCCGGTAGTGGTGGTTCAGGCGGGCCATGGCAATGATTTCGCCAGGGCAATCGGAAGCCCGGCAAAAATCAGGGAAGCTCTTGATTTGCTTATTTATGGCGAAAAGAAAGCGGTTGATCTGATAACGGTAAACGGCCGGATTTGTATCAACATTTTTGGCATCGGCGGCATCGACACCAAAGTGGTGGAGTGCGTCGAAAAAATTCTCAAAAAGAGATGGTTTTTCCTGCCAAAGAAAGCGCTTTATCTGGTTGCTTTGATTCGCGAGCTGGCCCAAATCAGGTATCCTTACCTGAAGCTTGAGGTTTCGGAATTAGGAAAACCCGTGAGATTGATGGAAGGAGAAGTGAGCCTGTTTGCAGTGACAAACGGTTCCACCTGCGGCGGAATATTCAGGCTGAATCCCGGAGCCGATTTGAGCGATGGGCTTTTGGAGGTTTGCTGGATAAAAAAGACAAATAGGTTCAGAATACTGGTAAATATTATCCGGGCTTTCAAGGGAACCCATCTTTGTCTTCCGGAAGTAGTGACTTTGCCTGACGGAACCTTGCCGCGGCTGGTTTCATTTACCGTTTCTTCCAGAGAGCCTCTTATTGCCGAGATGGATGGCGAGATTATTCCCGCAGATAAAGAATTCAAAATCGCCGTTATTCCTCAAGCGTTGAAGGTTTTGGTGCCGCCGTCGATTATAGCGGCTCAAATACCTTTGGCAGCCAGAAGAGTTAGAGCCTCGAAATTGCAACTCGCCTGAAGGAGATTGAAACATGGAAAGAAAAGTAAGAAAAACTATATTTATTTCGGGGAAAGTCCACAACGTTTACTTCCGCAGCAAGATGGAGGAAATGGCCAATAATCTTGGCGTTTGCGGCACGGTGATGAATCTCCGCGACGGCCAGGTCAAAGCCGTTCTTGAAGGGATGGAGGAAGCAGTCGATAAGATAATCGAGTGGGCAAGAAAAGGCCCTTCGGAAGCCAAAGTAGAGAAGCTGGATGTTTTTTCTCAGCCCTACTTGGCCGAATACAAGTTCTTCAGAATCGTTGTTCTCTAAACCCTGCACTTTTCGTTTAAAAAGTGCAGGGTTCTTCTTTTGACAAAATATGCGAAAAAGAGTCAGAATTAAGATAATTTAAAATGAAACGGATTAAATTCATAAATTGCAAAATTGATTACAAAGATCAGGTTTTCCAGCCGAGGATAGAAACCGAATTTTGGGTCGGGAAGGAAATAAAAGAATTGAAGGCGAAGAGCGGACGCTCTTCTTCATCTCGTTGCGACTCGATAATAGAAGTTTTGGATATCTTTGCCGGGACAGGATGTATAGGGATTGCTGTTCTTAAAAATATACAGAATAGTAATGTGAGCTTCATCGATATATCGGAGGAGGCAGTCGGGAAAATAAAAATTAATTTAAAATTAAACGATATCGGCAAAGAGAGATACAAAATTTACAAATCAAACTTATTTGAAAAACTGAAAGGAAAGAAATACGGTTTTATTTTCGCCAATCCTCCTTACGTCGCCCTGGATAGAATCTCGGAAGTTCAAGAGGAAGTTTTGGAAAAAGATCCGCACGTTTCTTTATTCGCGGGTAAAGACGGTATGGATTGCATAAGAGAATTCTTTATCCAAGTTAAAGAATATTTGAAGCCGACCGGTAAAATATTTTTGGAATTCGACCCGTTCCAGAAAAAGAAAATAAAGGAAATTCTGGAAAAAGAAAAATTTAAGTTTATCTTTAAAAAAGACCAGTTCGGAAAATTCCGCTGGCTGAAAGCGGAAATAAAAAAATGAACCAGGAAACGTTCGAAAAATTAGTAAAGGAGTCTTTGTTGGCTCTGCCCGAAACCATCAGGGAAAAAATGGAGAATGTCGCCATCGTCATTGAAGACAGGCCCTCCGAGGATGATTTAAAACAAACCGGAATCAGATACGGCAATTTTCTTTTGGGGCTTTACCAGGGAACTCCGAAAACCGCCTGGGGCAGGGGATACGGGATGCGGCTGCCCGACAAAATCACCATTTTCCAGGAACCCATTGAAAACCTCGCCCATTCGGAAGAAGAGATAAAGGAGATTGTCAAGAACACCGTCTGGCACGAAGTCGCCCATCATTTCGGTTTTGACGAAAAACAGATCCGGGGGCTAGAATCCAAAAGGAAAAAATAGGCTCTCTTTTTTTGTTGGACAAAATCGCCCGAAAGTGGCAGAATAAAAGAGGAAAATCCGCAAAATTTTTATGGCTTCAGTTCAAAAAGACACCACCATCAATAAATACCAGGATTTCGTCAGGGAAGTTTACGGTCTGAATAACGACAGGTATTTCTGCGTCGGCGACATGCTGACGCAGATACAGCGTTTTGCCATGAGGGGATTAAAGGGCATCAGAAAATCCGGCCGGAACAAAATCAAAACCAACCTTTTAATTTCTCTCAGTTGGTTTATGTCTCTGGCGAATCAGCTTCATATAAAAACAGAAGAGGAAATCTGGAAAAGGTTTCCTTATCTTTGTTCTTATTGCGCTTCCTGTCCCTGCTGCTGCAAGGAAAAACACGTAAAAGAACGGCAAAAAGTTTTTATAGACGAAAACAAGCGGCCTAAAACCCTTGAGGAATTCCAGGATATGTTCAAGAAAATATATCCGCCGGAAAGCCGGAGCCAGGAAGACGCCGGCATCCATCTGGCCGAGGAACTGGGAGAGTTTTCCGAGGCCATCTTAACTTATCTCGGCCAGCACAGGGACGCAGACTTTGAAAACATCGCTTTGGAGGCGGCCGATTTATTCTCCTGTTTCATGGGCGTTTTCAATTCGGCGGGGATAAACCTGGCAGAGGAACTTTCCTTGATGTTTTCTGAAAACTGCCACGACTGCAAAAAATCTCCCTGCCAGTGCAGTTTTATAGACATAATGGGGTATAAATCCTGATAACAACCGCCGGGTAGGGAGCGACAAGAAAAAGAGATAAAAATGAATCCCCAAATGCACCGTGCTCCAACGGTGTTTTTTATTTATGGTTCGTACAATCTATGTTGTACGACGTTAGGGCTTGTCCTGAGCCGCGCCGAACGGATTGAGTTTCCCCAAAATTAGGGGTATTGTGAAAGAAAGAAGAAGTGGATCTAAGGCTAAATTGACAATTTGGTTAACATATGTTAACCTAGACATGGTGGTTAACATATAAATTTAAATCTATGAAAGATAAAAAATTTCTATCTACAACTGAATTAGCAAAAATTTTAGGTATTAGTCGAATTGCTGTATATAAAAGAATAAAAACAGGAAAAATTAAGGCTAGAAAAGTTGGACACGATTTTATTATTGATAAAAAATATTTAGGAGACATTTTAGAAAAAGGATTAAAGAGAGAAGAAAAATTAGAGATTGAAAAAGCAATTAAAAAAATAATTGAAGAATATAGTGAAACATTAAAATTGCTTGGAGCTGCATGATAAAATCATTATCTATCGGAGAAGTTGAATATATTGCTTTTAGTTTAGCAAGAGAATTAATGATTTATAGTGAGCCAATCCCAGATTTTACTACTCGTTATCCTAATACTTTAGAAAGCTGTCTTGCAACACCGTTTCAAAATTTTGGAAGGAAACCGTTTTATAAAAGAATTGTTGGTAAGGCAGCGATTCTTTTTTATTTGATGATTAAAAATCACCCTTTTCAGAATGGTAATAAAAGAATTGCTATGACAACCTTATTTGTTTTTCTTCATAAGAACAAGAAATGGTTAAGAGTTGATAATCAAGAATTATACAATTTTGCAGTTTGGGTAGCCCAAAGTAATCCTAAATTAAAGAAAGATACTGTCCAAGCAATAGAAACATTCCTAAGTACTTATTTAATAGATTTAAAATAAAATGAACCTAAAATCTTTGCCCAAAATCGAACGCCCCCGCGAAAAATTAATCGCCAAAGGCCCGATATCCGGGCTTTTTTAAGTTGAATTTCGGCAAAAATGGGGGTAAGGTGAATAATATGGACCTAAAAAATCTAAAAAAGGAACTTCAAAAGATAAAAAAACGGGGCTTTGTCAAAAGCCACCGTGCTGGCGATACTGGGATTGGTAAGACATTAGAAGATTTACTTGGCATTAAAGAAAATAATATTCCTTTGCACGATATATCCCATGTCGCAGAACTTAAAGCGTACCGGAGAGATGCAACATCAATGCTTACGCTTTTTACATTAGAACCACTGCCAGAAGGTGGGGATCGTGATCGACTATTGCTCGATAATTTCGGTTATTCGAAAAGAAATAATCAAAGATCAAAAGAATTACATAGTACTCTTTCCTGTAGACGATATAATAATCAAGGGTTAAAACTTTCAGTTGGAAAAGACAAGATTAGGGTTCAGGGAAGGAAAAAAAGATTGAATATCTATTGGGATATAGAAAGCCTTAAAAAGAAATTCCATGATAAATTACCTGCCTTAGTTTATGTTCTTGCCGATAGAAAAATAATCAAAAGCAAAGAGCACTTTAATTTTAACGAAGCCCATTTGCTCACCGGTTTTGATTTCGAGTCGTTCAAAAAGATGGTAAAGAAAGATGAAATTGTAGTTGATTTTAGAATGTATTACCGCCCCGATGGGAGCGTAAGAAATCATGGCACTGGTTTTAGAGTAAAAATCAACAGACTCTATCACGCTTTTAAGAATAAGAAAAAACTGATTTAGTTTTTTCGAAGTATCACTATACTTTCTTTTGTCATAGTCTTTTCTAATTCGCCAGCAATGTTCGTAGGAGATGTTTTTATTGGCATCCTTTTTCCGGGAATATTTCTAACAAATATATCTTCGCATGTGAACCCGATTTTTTGAGCTAATTCGGCAATAATGAAATCAGTTGGTATTCTAACTTGCTTTACAAGACGATTACCTATAACAATACAGAAATATTTTTTAGGTTTAAGTATTTTGTAGGCTCGTGCCAAGCAATCGTTTAGACCAATAAAAAAACTTAAAACATCTTTTGCTCGCTTTTCATCTTTTTTCGCAATTTTATTTAAAAATTCCGAGAGATAATTCGAAGATAAGGAATGAATGAGGTTTTTTACCGCTTTGCCGCCAAGTAATTCGTTATCTATCTTTGAAGCATCGTCTGGATTATCAAAAATATCTATCCATTGTGCGGAAAGTCTAGAGAATTGACCGTAAGCCACAGTCGTCCTACTGTCGCCGTAAGGCGGGGAAGTGACAATGCAGTCTATTGAGTTTTCTTTAATGC
>Ga0210050_1003715_pt1 | contig 13307 bp, 12 predicted proteins | sample CryGey132114_all_FD_185463 | JGI IMG/M metagenome (GOLD analysis project Ga0210050, IMG submission 185463) | Groundwater microbial communities from aquifer - Crystal Geyser CG22_combo_CG10-13_8/21/14_all (SPAdes) (version 2) | ecosystem: Environmental > Aquatic > Deep subsurface > Groundwater ...
TATTGAAAACGAATTTAACAAAAAAAGATATTTTGAAAAAACAAAAAGAAGTTGTTGAAGCAATTTACAGAAAAATTCCTTCAGGAGTTGGCAGAGGAGGTAAATTTAATATGAGTAAAGATGAATTAAAAAAAATATTAATCGGCGGGGCAAAGTATCTTGTTGAAAAAGGTTACGGAGTTAAAGAAGATTATCTGCATATAGAAGAAGAAGGTTGCATGAAAGGAGCAGAAATTGATAAGGTTTCAGAGCGAGCAATGAAAAGAGGAATTGGGCAATTAGGAACACTCGGAGCTGGAAATCATTTTTTAGAAGTTCAGTTTGTTGATGAAATCTTTGACAATGAAATAGCTAAAGTTTTTGGATTAAAAAAAGACCAAGTTACAATAATGATTCATTGCGGTTCTCGGGGGCTAGGGCACCAAGTTGCTTCTGATTATATTAAAAAAATGGAAGAAGAATATGGGTTTGAAGATTTGCCTGACCGGGAGTTGATAAATGCTCCAATAAAAAGCAAACTTGGAAGAGATTATTTTGGGGCTATGGCAGCTTCAATTAATTTTGCTTTTGCCAATCGGCAATTGATAACTCACTGGATTAGAGAAGAAATTAATTTTTTATTTCCAAAAGTGAAAATCGATGTTCTTTATGATGTTTGTCATAATATTGCGAAATTTGAAGAGTGCATTATCGACGGAAAAAAGAAACTTGTTTGCATACATAGAAAAGGTGCAACTAGAAGTTTTGGCCCTGGAAAAAAAGAAATTCCAGAAGATTACAAAAAAATTGGACAACCAGTAATTATTCCTGGAAGCATGGGGACTGCATCTTATTTATTGGTCGGAACAAAAAAATCAGAAGAGATAAGTTTTGGAAGCACTGTCCATGGTGCAGGAAGAATTTTTTCACGTTCAAGAGCATTAAAGGAGTTAAGCGGAGAACAAGTCAAAAGAGATTTGAATAAAAAAGGAATTGAAGTTAAGGCGGGAAGTTTGAAATCTCTTGCAGAAGAAGCTCCAGAAGTTTACAAGGATATTGATGAAGTTGTGAAAGTTGTTGATGAACTTGGAATAAGCAAAAAAGTTGTGAAATTAAAACCTTTAGTGGTTGTTAAAGGTTAATATTTAACATACAAGTATTCTAAAATTTAGATACAATAATGTTTAAATATACTTCTTCTTTTAATAACTTAATGAAAAATTTGGTCTCTAAATTATTCAAAGAGGCAAAAGATAGAGTTGTAAATAACCTTATTTTAAAATCTCATGTTAAGGAGACTATTCCAAGATTATTTCTTTCCAGTTTTTTGCTTGGGACATCTTTGTTTGGTTTGTCTTGTTCAAAGAAATCAACAGACCCTGAACAACAACAGGAAGGAAACATAGTGGTTAATGAGAATACAATTCCTTTAACTTCTGGCACTCTTAATAATTTAATTTCTTATGAAAATGGAATTTTTACTTTTTCTGAAGTTACACCTGAATTAGAAAAAGTTGATTCTCTTGATTTAATTGTTGGAGGCATAAGTGATGAAACTCCAAAGGGTTTTCTTAGAAATGTTATTTCTGTTTCTGAAGATGGAAAAACAATTAAAACTTCTCAAGCTTCTATCACTGATTTAATTAAAAAAGGAGAAATTGAATTTAGCGGAGATTTATCGCCTGATTATTTAAGAGTTCCTACTAGCGGATTTGAATTTAGCAGTTCTTTAGATCGCGTAATTTATCAAGGCGATGGTGGAGAAGTTTCTTCATCAGGTAAAATTTCTTTTAATTACAAGCCTTATCTTAAGATTGTTATTGATAATTGGCAGATACAGGAATTAATATTTACAAATACAGTAAGTGAAAGTCTTTATCTTTCAATAAACTCTTCAATAACTAAGGAGATAGATAAAAATGTAGAATTTTTTCATTATTTTCTTCAACCAATTATTGTTCCTATTCCTTCTCTTTTTGGACCAATTCCTTTAGTGTTTACTCCTGAAATAATTGGAGAAGGAAATATTAATGGAAATTTGTATGGAGATATAACTGCCAGTGTTATTCAGGATTTTTCTTTAAGTGTCGGGGTTTCTTATGAAGAGGGAAAATGGAATTTGATAAAAAATGTGGATAAGAGTTTTGGTTTTGATGAGCCAAGATATTCAGGTGATGCATTATTTACTGCTAGTGTGGGTCCAAAATTAATTTTATATTTGTATGATGCTGTTGGTCCTTCTGCTGGAATTAATGGTAATTTAGAATTAGATGTAGATATAAACAGAAACCCTTGGTATAAACTTTTTGTAGGATTAGGGGCTCCTATTGGGGTTAAAGCTCAAATTTTTGGGATTCCACTTATTGATTATTCTACAACAATTGATTTTTATAGAGAATTACTGACTCAAGGCCCAGATATTCCTCTGCAAGCTAATTTTGAAGTAACTCCAGATAGTTTTACTATGCCTTCTTTAGTTTCATTTAATGCTTCTGGCTCACAAGGGAGTAATCCAATTATAAAATATAAATTTATTCCTGGAGATGGAAATCAGCCTCTTTATGAAACTCCTGAAAATTATTATGGGTCTTTTGATGGAATTGTTCCTTACCTTTACAATTCTCCTGGAACATTTTTTCCAAATGTTACAGTTACAGATGATTTTGGTATGACCTCTTCTGCAAGCGATACTGTTTTTGCTGAAAGTTCCGGATCAAACAACTTAACAGATCCACGCGATGGTCAAACTTACATAACTGTTCAAATAGGGAATCAAATATGGATGGCTGAAAATTTAAATTTTAACTATTCTGGGTCAAGATATTATAATGATGATAGTGTTTCTTATGCAGAAGATTACGGAAGATTATATAACTGGAATGCATCTTGTAATTCGTGCCCCCCAGAGTGGCATTTGCCAAGCAATGTAGAATTCACTGAGTTGGTTAACTATCTTGGGTGGGGGCCCGTAGCAGGAGGAAAATTAAAAGAAGAAGGTTATGAGCATTGGAATCCCCCAAATACAGGAGCAACTAATGAAAGTGGTTTTACAGCATTACCCTCTGGATTTGGGCTTTCTACTCGTTTTTATGACAGAGGTAAGAAAACAGTTTTGTGGAGTTCTACTTCAGCACCTGATTTTCAAGGACATAAAATGGCATATGTGCGCGAATTGTACTATGATTCTGAAAGGATTAGTAGTGATAACTTTTCTTATGAGCGTTCATTTTATCTTTCAGTACGTTGCATAAAAGATCAATAATTCTTTCACAAATTGAAATATTTATAAACATCTTTTTATTTAATAAAATATGAAAAAGTTGGTGAGGTTTTTTGTTTTTGCCTTGGTGTTTTTTGTATTAATTAATTTTGTTAGTGCAAGTTTTGAAGTAGGAAATGCTTCTCATTTAATTGATAAACAATACGGGCCAGGAAGTTTTGTTAAAGGATGGGTGAACATAAGTTTTTCTGATGAACCTGCTAATTTTCTTGTTGCCAGTTCAAATGGAAATTCTCTTTCTCTTATTGATTTAATAAACACAAATTCAGATTTTAATTATTCTTGCAATGTAGAAAATTGTGAAGCAGATTATTCAGCAACAAAACCTGAAACTGCAAAAACTTTGGTGATTAATTCAGGTCAATCAAAATTTTTAGGTTTTCAATTCACAGGCCAAATAGCGTCGATAGATTTAATCAACTTCACGTTTCTTAGCAATGCTCCTCCTGGTTGTTCTGACCAGATTGAACTTGATTTTTTAAATGATGGTGTAAAAGATCTTGGGAATGTAAATCCCTCGGATCAAATTTGCGGGACTTATTCTGGCTGTTTTAATGATAATAATGCTTTGGAGGAATATTTTCTTGATGTTGTTCCTTATTGTCAAAAAATAACTCTTTCTGAAGCTCCTGGATTTATTCTTGGCGCGTGGGTGAAAAAAGGGACGAAAGCAAATAATTTATCTATGCTTATTTATGATGGCGGGAGAAAAGTTTCAGAGTGTATTTTGCCTAATCCATCTGGTTTTGGCAGTAAAATCTCGTGTAAAGTTAATTATTTTGTCAAAGAACAAAAAGATTATTATGTTTGTATTTCTTCTAATGTATCCGGAGATGATTCAAAGGTAAGAGGATATTCTGCAACAAGTGGCTGTGGCTTTTTTGGATTTCCAATTCAACAAGGTGTTGCAGCATATGATATTTCTGCAGAAAAATTAGGCTTTGGCAACGTTGGTCTTGTGAGTATAGAAAATCTTTTGCCTTCAGGAGAAAGTCTTTCTGTTTTAGCTTCTAATTATATTAAAATAAAATATGGAAGTTTGGATTGCACAGAGGGATGTATTGTTCCGATGAAATTTACTTCACATGCAAATCAAGTTGTAAATATTGCAGACTTAGAATTGTCATACAGAAAATCTTCTGGCAGGACTGTTGATAATAAATTTTATGATGTTGCTGAATCTCCTGCTAAAATAAGTTCTGATTTTCAAAAATTATATTTAGACAAAGGAAATTTTTCTGTTCCAGAAGTTTTTGGCAATACAAATTTTACTCTTAAATTAAATGGTGCTGAAATTTTTACAGAACAAATTTCTGTTGAAAGAGTTCCAGAAATTCTTTCTTTAACTCCTGCGAATGTTCCAGCTGCTTATCCGACAGAATTTAATTTATTGATAGACTATCATAATTCGACCTCGGGAATAGTTGAATATGTCTGGAAATTTGGAGATAACAGCACAATCACGACGACGACCAATAGAGCGACTCATGTTTACAGATCAATTGGGAATTTTACCTTGGAGGTTTCAATTAAAGATTCAAATAATTTTTTCTCTTCAAAAAATTTTGAAATCAGCGTTGAAAGTCCAAAAGTTCTTGCAGGGACTTTATTAGAAGAGGGTTTGGCTAATTTTAATAATCTTGATCTGCAATTAAATAATCTTTCTTTATTTTATAGAGATAGTTTAGAAGAAGCATTGGGTTTCCAGAAGATTGAAGAAAATTTAACTGAAATTCAAGCATTGAATGCTTCTGCGAATTCAGACTTTGCTTATATAAAAATTGTGGAATCTTTAGTTGAATTAAATATTCCAAGGTCTATAAGAGTTAGCATGGGTGCTAATTCTTTAACTTTTTATCCTTTGAATGAGGAGATAAATTTAGATGTTTTAAAAGAAATTGCTGAGGGAGATTATACTGATTCTGAAAAATTTAAAAATTCTATAATCAGCTGGAATGCAGTAAATTTAGACACAAAAATTTCTTTTAAAGAATTTTCTGTTACTTATGACGATTCAGAAATTCCTCTTTTAAATTTTTTTGAATTAAAAACAAACAGAAAAAGCCAGGATGATACTGATGTTTATTTTATTCTCAAAGATCTTGGCGATTTAAGGTTTGCGCAAGATTATTCTTTTTTAAATAATTCAGGGTATTTCTATAAAACCTTATCTTTTCCTGACACTTTAATTTTTTCAACTGCCAATAATGTTGATTTTACAAATCTTCCAGTATTTGTTTCTCCTGGCCTTAATGCTTTTAGCGTGGTTCCTTCAGATCAAGGGGGGATGCCAAAATGGGTAATTTTAGTAATTGTAATTGTCTGCTTATTTGTATTAGGAATTGGGCTTTATCTTTTCTTGCATAGATGGTACAAAAATAAATACGAGAATTATTTGTTTAAAAATAAAAATGAATTGTATAATCTTGTTTCATATATTTCAAATGAAGAACAGAAAAGAACTGAGAAATCAGAGGTTATTTCTAATTTAAAAAAAGCAGATTGGAGTTCTGAGCAGATAAATTATGTGATGAATAAATATATGGGGAAGAGAACTGGAATGTTTGATATTCCTTTTGGTAAATTTTTTCGACGCCAAAATAGAGATTCGGTCCCGCAAAAAAAACATTTAAGATAAAATTGTAATAAATATACAAAGTTTAATAAACCCTTTTAACGAAATATCAATATGGCGATAAAAATTTTCAAAAAATTTTTTAAGAAATTTTTTTCTGGGATATTTAAGGAAAAAAAAGAAGTTAAACTTGGTTTTTATGGTCCCCCGAATGCAGGTAAGACAAGTTTAGCAAACAGAATCTGTAAAGATTTTATAGGGGAAGAAATTGGAACCGTTAGTAAAATTCCTCATGAAACAAGAAAGATTCAATTTAAAGAAAAAGTTGTGATAGAATATAAAGGAAAAAAAATGATCTTTAAGATGATTGATACTCCTGGAATTGCTACAAGAATAGATTACGAGGATTTTTTAAAATATAAAATGTCTCGGGCTGACGCAAAAAAGAGAGCAAAAGAAGCGACGCAGGGAGTTGTTGAAAGTATAAAATGGCTTGATGATATGGATATTGTTGTTATTGTTTTAGATGCAAGCGAAAACCCATATAATCAGGTTAATATTACGATAATAGGAAATTTAGTTGCAAGAAAAATTCCTGTTTTGATTGTTGCAAATAAAGTTGATTTAAGAAAAGCAGATATAAGAAAAGTTGAAGCAGCATTTCCTGAGTATGGTGTTGTTGGGATTAGCGCGAAATATGGGAAAAACTTAGAAGAGTTTTATGATGCTATATTTAAGCTTTCAAATAAGATTTAGATAAATTAAAAAATGAAAAATACTTAGTTAAAAGATGGTGAAGAAAAAAGATTTGGGAAAAATAAAAGGGTTTACTATTCGGTTCTTGCCATATTCTGAAATACGAACTTTGAGCAGTAATGAGAGGATAAAAAAAATTCTTGATATAGTCTTGGGAAATAATCTTTTAATTTTGCAGGGAAAATTAATGCCCGACGAAGAAACAAGATTAATTGGGGATACAATGGCAATGATTGGGCATGTCAAAAATTTTAGAGGGATAGAACTTGCAGTTATTACCGGGAATGGTGATGAAGGATTTTTTGGGAAAATGAAAAAAGGAGTTGTCGAAGCACTTACTGGAGGGGATTTAGGAGCAATAACAATTATCGGACCTGCAACAATAGTTAAAGAAATAAAAAGAAACCCGAGAAAAATTGAATTGCTGTTAAATAATTAATTTTTAATAAAAGGTAAATTGTGATAAAAGAATATTTGATCTAGGGAAAATATATAGAAAATTTCAGAAAAGATTAAATACTCTTTCGTTTTTCTTAATTTATGCCAAGGGCATTCCCCAATTTAGGGATTAATAAACTAAATTGCAAAATTGAAAAATGCCACACCAATGTGTTAGATGTTCTAGAATTATTCCTTCTGGGAGTAAAGAATTGTTATCTGGATGTGCAGATTGCAAAGGTCATTTTTTCTTTTATATAAAAGAAGAACAATTACGAAGAATAAAAGAGAATCCTATTGAAATTTCTGATGATGATAAATCTTCAATTGAAAAAGACATAAGAGATATTGTGGGAATTACTGAAGAAGATACTCCGGTTATTCTTGATCTTGAATCTATAAGGGCTACTGGCGCAGGAAAATTTGAAATTGATATTGTAAAACTCTTTAACAGAAAAAGACCATTAATATACAAACTTGAAGAAGGAAAGTACATTATTGATTTAGCATCTACACTTAAAGAAAGTTTAAAAGACATTAAAGAGATTGTAGACCCGGATGAAAAAGAGTGAAATAAATCTTTTATAATTCTTTTTCCTAATTCTCCATAGTTCATTTTAAAAACTTTGTTTTCTTATTTTTTTTATGAAAAAAATTAATTCTATACTGAATGAAGCTCTAGAAAAAATTAGATTTTCCAATGAAGAGTTCAAAGAAATTGAAAATTTAATTAAAGATTTCTTAGGTAAATTAAACAAGAGAATTAAAGAGCTTAATATCGACGGAGAAGCATTTGTAGGTGGGAGTTTTGCAAAAAATACAGCAATTAAAAAAAATTATTATGATATTGATGTTTTTGTAAGGTTCAACAAGAAATACAAAAGCGATGAGATTTCAGAATTACTTGAAAAAGCAGTTAAAATATTTAAAAATTTAAAATCTGTTCACGGTTCGCGGGATTATTTTAGAATTGAAATAAAACCTTTGGTTTTCCTGGAAGTTATTCCTGTGATAAAAATAAAAAACCCGAGAGAAGCAGAGAACATCACTGACTTGTCTTATTCACATGTTAATTATGTTAATAAAAAAATACCCAAAAAAATTCTAGATGAAATACGGTTTGCAAAGGCATTTTGCCATGCTAACAACTGCTACGGAGCAGAGTCTTATATTCACGGATTTTCAGGCTACAGCTTGGAATTGCTTGTTTATCATTATAAAAGTTTCTTGAGATTCATAACAGCCATGACTAAAATTAAAGACGATAAACTCATTATAGACATTGAAAAACATTTTAAAAATAAAAATGATGTTTTGCGTGATTTGAATAGCTCTAAACTGCAATCTCCAATCATCCTAATTGATCCGACATTCAAAAATAGAAATACACTCGCAGCGCTATCAAATGAAACTTTTGAAAAATTTAAAGAAACCTGCAGGAAGTTTTTAAAAAACCCGACGATAAATTCTTTTGAGTCACAAAAAGTTGATTTGAATAAAATAAAAAATAGTGCTGGTAAAAAAAATCACGAATTTATTTTATTAGAAATAAAAACCAACAAACAAGAAGGAGATATTGCAGGAAGCAAACTTTTGAAATTTTATCATCATCTTGACTCTGAAATAGAAAAATTATTTGTTGTGAAAGACAAAGGATTTGAATACAATGAAAAAAAATCAGCAATGTGTTTTTTTGCTGTTAAGAGCAAAAAAGAAATTTTAATTCAAGGTCCGGAAATCAAGGATAAAAAAAATATTTTAAAATTTAAAAAAAGGCACAAAAAAACATTTGAAAAAAAGAGAAGAATTTATGCTTGTGAAAAAATAAAATTTGGAATAAAAGAGTTTATTAAAAATTGGAAAGATAAAAACAAGATAAAAATCAAAGAGATGGATGTTGAAGAAGTAAAGGTTGTTAATTAACAAGAACATCAGTTGCTTTGACTGGTTTTTTCTAATGCATTTAAGAATTTTTGTTTTAAATTTTCTTCAGGATTACAAAATAAAATGTCTATTGGTTTACTGGATTTGTCCAAAGAAGACCTTACTTCCAGGAGATAAGGATTATCATAACTTAACTCTCCTCTTACAATTTCTTTAATTCTTTCTCCTATATTATCTGGAATTAAAGGACGATAGAGAGAATTGTAAGCTATTAAAAGATATCCATTGATATTTGTTTCCATGCCATCTAAATCTAATAATGTTTTTAATTCTCCTGAACAATTTGTTCTCAAATTTGATAAGCTTTTCAAAGAAAATTCTAAATAATTTATAGCAATTTCACAATCAGGTTTGTAATCTTTTCCTTTCATTAGGGTTGAAACCCCCTTAACTACGTATTCTTTTAAATCATCCCATTGTTTTTGCAATCCCAAAATTTCAAGTTCTTCTTCTAAAGTTGGTATATGAAATGTTTGTGCAGGTTTCATTTTATTTAATTTCCCCTGTCTCTTGTCATTTCAAATAAAGATGCAAAAGCTTGTGAGAAAAATTCAGAGTTAAGCCAGATTGCAAGGTCTTCTTTATCTTCTCCTTTTGATAAATAGAAGAGAATTTCTTTTCTGTCAATTATGAAAAATTTTGCGTCAATATTTATTTTGTTTATCTTTAAGTTTAGTTTGTTTTCTATTTCTTTTATTTTATTATCTTCGCCTGACAAGGATATTTTAATTTTTATTCCTGCCTTTTTTAAGACATTTAAAGTTTGCTGGAATAATTTTATTTTTGAATTTATTTCATTGGCGTTGGTGCAGATTATTACCTCTTTTTGAGCGTTTTCTAAAATTTCTCTGAGATAATTTGAGATGTTTGATCTGCCTTTTAATGCTGCAGATATGTCTTCTTTTTTAATTGGGTTTATTCCTTCTTTGTAGATTTCTTCTAATTTTAAATATTCTTCTGTGCTTTTTACTTTTGAAAGGCTGTTTATTTTTTCTTCTGCGTCTTTTCTTGTATTGTTTTTTAATTTTTCTAAAATGGTATTTGGTTTGACCCCAATGTATTTAACTGGCTTGCCAAGTTTCATTATTACAAATCCCTTTTTCTCAAGTCCTTCTAAAACATCATAAGTTCTGCTTCTTGGGACTCTTGAGATTTCAGCAACTTCGCCTGCAGACGCAACGCCCTTTCCAAGCAAAGCTAACCAAACTTTTGTCTCATAGACATTCAAATCAAAATAATCTTTGATTCTTGATATTAATTCTTGTTTGATGAGCATTTTTATTTTTGAGGGTTGTACCTTGAATTAAAGGCCTTTAAGTTAGTTACAAGGAGTTCTGTTTGATGTTTTGTTTCACTATAAGGTTTGTTGCCATAAGCCTCTCTGTGTGTTTCAAGCATATCTAATTCATTTTTGATAACATTACTAGTGCAAAAAAGAACATCATAATCTTCTCGATTATTTATTCTAAATTCAAGATTAGAATTATAACCTTTAACTGTTCTATTTTGCATACCAATTAGTTTAACTATGTCTAACTTCTTATTTACGCAAACAATTATGTAATCAATAAGTTCTTCCATTGTTTATTTTTATAAAACCAGAAGTTTATAAACCTTGCGGTTTGTTACTTTTATTAAGTAAAGACAGAAAAGAAAAGTTTATAAATCTAGTAAAATAAAAAAAGGAATGACAAATAAATTTGGAGTACATAATAGAGAAGAACGAATATTAGACAAATACTTTGGAAGATTTGTTGTTATTCATTTTGATGGAAATGGTGAATCTGGAAAAATTACCAAAATAGATTATGCTCAAGGATATTTTACTTTAAACCCTTACATAGCCAGTATTTACAATAAAAGTGGAAAATTAAAATATTCGCTTATTGAAGATGAATTGGGACGTAAAGTCACAATTCCTCAAGGTATAAGGGTGAATGAAACCAGTTTGGGAAATCTTGAAAATTTTTGTTTGTATTTAAATAGGCAAGAAAAATTTGCATCCACAAAAAGACAAAAAGAATCATTACAAAATTCTAAAAAACCAAATAACTCAAAATAATTCCTGTGAAAATACCTGCTGAAATGAAAGGCATTGCAGGATAAAATTTCTTTTTTTCTGCAAAGAAAAATAATCCAGCTAAGCCTAAAGTTGCCCCCATGACAACAAAAATTGCAGGCAGTAACCCAAGTGTTTTTAGCATAACTCCCGAGGCAATTATTGGGAATACTACATCTCCTCCGCCGAGGATTGCTACATTGACTTTTATTTTTTTCTTTTTTAATTCTGATTTTTTCAATTTTTTTAAATTCATTTTAACTTTTTTTGAGATATAAGGAACAAAAAAACCCGAGAAAACTTTTAATTGATTTATCTGATACTTTGCCATTTTTTGCATAATTCCCGAGTGCCAGACTGCCCAGATGTCGTAAATAGAAATAAGAATTAAAAGAGCTGAAACTGTCCAGATGTTTAAAATAGGGACAAAAACTGCAGCAATTCCTGGATAAATCAAAACTTCTGTGATGTTATGGACTAAAAAATTAGTTTTGTAGATTTTTATGAAAGAAAGAATTATTGCCAAGACTAATGCTATTACAAGCGAGTACTTAATAGATGAGCTGACTGACAAGAAAACGATTGTAAGTGCAATAGACACAACAATAAAAAACCAGAGCTTAATAAAAAAATCTACTTTGAATTTAGTTAATAAGAAAAGTATTGCAATTGCAAAAATAAAAGCAAATATAATTGAAACTAGAATTTGGTTAAATTCTTTATCTTCTTTTATTTTTGGAGATTCAAGTCCGAGCGGGAGAGAAGGTGCAACAACTTCAACAACTTTCCCGTCAATAACTTTTGTAGAAGAATAATGATTAACAACATAAAGTCCTATAAACTGCGCTATAACAAACATTGCTAGAAGTATTATTGTTATTTTTATATTGTGCTTCATTTGAAAACAATCTGTGGTTTTTTTCGATTTTCCCTTTAGTTGCGGATAACCGAATCTTTATTTGCCTCTTACGGATTCGGACGAAAACAACCTCTTTATTTCAATTAAAAAGGAAAAAGGGTTTTTAAATGTTTAATGTTAGACAATTATTTTGAGGGAGTTGTGTTTTAGTGCAATGTTTCGTAGCGAAGCGGAGGGAAAAATTCAAAGTCCGCCGTTCAGAAAGTTATTAAAAAGAAGAAGATTTACGATTAATAATATGAAGAATCTCCAGAAAACAGGAACATATTTAGAAGAAAAAGTAAAAGTATATAGGAATATTTCAATTATATTTTTTGCTATTGGGGGAATAATTCTTATAATTGATGGAATTGTTTTAATCTATTCTTTTATTTCGATAAACTTTGGTCTTTCATACAGTTTTTACCTATTGCCAATTTCTATTTTTTCCATTTTTATTCTTGGAATTGGAGGGTTTTTCTTTCAAAAATACTTAAATTATAACGGTGGATTAGAAGCAGAAAAATTAGTAATTGAGCACCTCAAAAATTTGGATGATAAATACTATTTAATTAATGATGTTAATTTACCGAATGGATATGGAAATATTGACCATATTATTTTAGGCCCTAATGGTATATTTGTTATAGAAACAAAGAATTTTGAAGGAGAAATAATTTGTAATGGAGATGAATGGATAAGACATTATAAAGGTGGTTTAAAAATTAGTATGAAGGGAAGACCTTATTACCAAGAAGATAGAGATTACGAAATAAAAAGTCCAAGTAAACAAATTAAAGGAAATGCTTTGAAATTGAAGCATTATATTGAATCAAAAAATGTATTTAGTAAGTCATTAAGAATATGGGTAGAGGGAATAGTTGTTTTTACTCATGATAATGTAATTTTGCGTTTGGATAATCCAAATGTTCCTGTTTTAAAAGTTAATCAATTATGTAATTACATACGAAATAAGGAGTCAAGGATTAAATTCTCTTCTCAAGAATTAGAAAAGATAGCAAAGATTTTATTAAGGTAGGCGTAGCGGATTGAACACAATCTTCTCAATATTTTATTCCTGATAATCTTTTAAATAAACTCAAAAATATTAAAAATTACCTCAATCTTAAAGTTTCTAAAGCTCTAGGAACATTTGTTTCTACTCTAAGAAGTTTGTAAAGTGCTGAAGCTAAATCAAGACATTGTGAAACTTCTCCATGGTTGATAATAATTCTTTTTGGTTTAGGTTTTATATTGTTAAAGAAAGAAATTATTTCATTTCTTCCTGAATGAGCTGAAAATCCTTCGAGGGTATTTATTTCAAGATTTATTTTTACTATTTCTTCTCTGCCATCGACGAGCATTTTTATTTCTTTAA
>Ga0210050_1003723_pt1 | contig 13286 bp, 12 predicted proteins | sample CryGey132114_all_FD_185463 | JGI IMG/M metagenome (GOLD analysis project Ga0210050, IMG submission 185463) | Groundwater microbial communities from aquifer - Crystal Geyser CG22_combo_CG10-13_8/21/14_all (SPAdes) (version 2) | ecosystem: Environmental > Aquatic > Deep subsurface > Groundwater ...
TAAGAGGGAAAACAAAATACTATCATTTAAATAAAAATTATCCTCTTTATAAACAGCTAAAAGAAATAATATTTAAAACCACTGGTATTGAAGGGGGCATTAAAAAAGAGTTAGAAAAATTAAAAAAAATTAATCAAGCTTTTCTTTTTGGTTCCTTTGCTATCGGAGAAGCTGATAGTCAGAGTGATATAGATTTACTAATCATCGGCGATCCTGACCCTGAACAATTGTCAGATAAAATTAGCAAACTGGAAGATCGATTTTCGCGAGAAATTAATTACATTGTGATGACTGAAGATGAATTTCGCAAAAAGAAAAATAAAGAACCGTTTTTAATCGATATTTTTAAAAATGAAACTAATAAAAAAACTAATAAAACAATTAGATTAATTTAATTATGGTAGAAACAAGAAAACAAGAAAGTGATTTTAATCAAATTCTTAAATATCTTAGAGCAGCTAGAAAGAAAGTTGAGATGGCTATAAAAATTTTAGAAATTGGCGAAGAAGCAGCTTTTCAAGTAGCTTACGAGGCAATGATTAAAGCTTCAATTGGTTTAATGCTAAGTTATGGAATTCGACCACGTATTGGACTTAATTATCATAAAAATGTCATTAAATTTGCCGGTAAAATTTTAGGTAATAAATTCGCTTCCTTAATTAGAACTTTCGATTATATGAGGAAGAAGCGCAATCGGTTTATTTATGAAGTAGATACTATCATAAGCCAAAAAGAAGCGGAAGATTCAATTAAAATAGCTAAGAAATATCTTGATATTATCGAGCATATTATTCAAAAGAAAAATCCTCAGAAAAAATTAATTGTATTATAATATACTTAGGAAAGAAAAACGGTGAAGCATAAATTAACGCTTTATAATATGCGCAAAATATTTTTTATTGTTATTATCCTGGTTGTTGTTATTATAGGATGCTGGATTTATCTATCTATAAATAAAGAACAGGCCTGTTCTCTTTCAGGCGGGACAATAACAACATCTCTTTGCTGCCAAGCTACAGGAGATTTCCCGAACACCTGCCTTATTGGCGCTTGCGGGTGTTCTCCTGATAATAGCCATGAGGTGAAAGTCTGTGACTGCGGAGCTGATCAATGTTTTAATGGGATTTTTTGTAAAACAATTAAGTAAAAACTAAAAAGCCAGCTCTACGGGCAGCAATATCGTGTCCAGCTGCTTTGATGGCAACCTGCATTGTAAGCCTCACTGCTTGTGCGATAACAATAACCATGACAGTAATATTGGGCAGAGTTGGGGCAACATTTTGTTCCTGTCCAACAGTAACCTGACGAACAATGCTGACACCCTATGCTGACCTTAACACCTCCATTGCCATTAGTAGTCCCTCCGCCTCCGCTGCTTTGAAAAAATTGATAAATACTTTGGCACATCTGATCTCCGGTATTCGGATAGTTGCCAACAGCGCAATTATAAGAATACCAAACCCAGTATAGAAATAAACCCACAAGGACTATTTGGATAATGGCTTTAACTACTTGGACGCCAGCCGGCGGTTCAGAACGCTTCAAAGGTGCTGGAGGAGTTTGAACAGGAGCTGGTGGAGTTTCAGCAGGTCCAGTCAGATCAGCTCCGCAATGCTGACAAAATTTATCTCCCGGGTTAATTTTTTTACCGCACTTGGGACAAAAATTTGCCATAAAATTAATTTTTATAAGTTTTAAGATATTCCATCGATCCTCTTTAATTTTAAATTAAATTGGCTGTTCTGTCCAGCTTTTTTGTTATTCTTTTTGTCATTGCGGGGAGCGTTTTTCTTTGTCATTGCGAGGCCGAAGGCCGTGGCAATCCCTTGGTTGAAAATACCTTTCAATAAGGGTAAAATATATATATAACTCAAAAATCAAACCTCAAAATCAAAATTATATCTTATTATGTCTAAAAAACACCTTTTTCCTCTTTTAATCTCTATTCTAATTGTTTTTTCCGCTGGATTTATTGGTTCTTTATTTACAACACCAAATATTTCTACTTGGTACGCTTTTATTATTAAACCTTCTTTTAGCCCGCCTAATTGGCTTTTTGCTCCTGCTTGGAGTTTACTTTATATTCTTATGGCAGTGGCTGCCTTTTTGGTTTGGAATAAACGAAATAATCCCAAAACAAAATCAGCTTTAATGTTTTATGGTATTCAGCTTATTTTAAACGCTCTTTGGTCAATTATCTTTTTTGGAATGCACAATCCTGGTCTTGCTTTTCTTGAGATTATATTTTTGTGGTCATTTATTCTCATTACCTTAATTAAATTCTATAAAATCAATAAAACTGCTGGTTTACTTTTTATCCCTTATATTCTTTGGGTTAGTTTTGCTTCAATTTTAAATCTCTTCGTGTGGATGATAAATATTTCTTGACAAAGAGTGCTAATGTGATAAACTAAAGGTAACAATAATTGTAACCTTTAGTTCATAAGTCATCTGTTATGGAAGAAACTGGTTTATCAAAAATATTAAGAACCAAAAATACTGTCTTTACTTTTAAAGATATTTCTTTGTTATGGAGAGAGACTGATGCGAATTTAGTAAAGAGAAGGATTAGTCATTATGTTAAAACAGGTAAATTGTATTCGATTAGAAGAGGAATTTACGCCAAAGACAAAAATTACGACCAATTTGAATTAGCAACCAAAATATATACCCCTTCGTATATTAGTTTCGAAACAGTTTTAGCTAAAGCTGGAATTATTTTTCAATACTACGAGCAGATATTTATTGCTTCGTATCTAAGTCGAGAAATAACAATTGATGACGAGAGATATACTTATAAAAAAATAAAAGATTCCGTTTTAACTAATAGTTTAGGTGTTGAAATCAAAGATAATTATTCCATGGCGAGTCCTGAAAGAGCATTTTTAGATATTATTTATCTTTATAAAGAGTATCATTTTGATAATTTATCATCTTTGAATTGGGAAAAGGTTTTTGAGATTTTACCTATTTATCAAAATAAAAAAATGGAAGAGAGGGTTCAAAAATATTTTAAAAACATACAAAAAGAGGCAAAATGACCTTAAATATTTCTACTCATAAAACCATTCTCGTAAAAATCTTAAAAGATATTTATTCTAATCCTATTTTAGGCAATGTCTTAGGATTTAAAGGAGGTACAGCCGCCAATCTTTTTTACGGCCTCAATCGATTTTCTGTTGATTTAGATTTTGATTTACTTGATGTGTCAAAAGAAGATTATGTTTTTGAAGAAATTAAAAAAATTTTAGAAAATTACGGCACGATTAAAGAGCAACAAAAAAAGAGGTTCAATTTAATTTTTGTTTTATCTTATAACGAAAAAGAATTTTCTGCTCAAAATGTTAAAATAGAAATCAATCGTCGTAATTTTAACTCCCAATATGAATTAAAAAACTATTTGGGCATTACCATGAAAGTAATGGTAAAAGAAGATATGTTTGCCCATAAATTAGTTGCTGCTTCTGAGAGATTAGGCAAAACCAATCGCGATCTTTTTGATGTTTGGTTTTTCTTAAAAAATGATTGGTCGATTAATAAAGACATTATTAAAAAAAGAACTTCAATGAATTTTGATGAATTCTTAAAAAATTTTATTCAATCAGCAGAAAAACTGTCGGAACGCGGCATTTTAGCCGGAATGGGCGAATTACTAGATGATAAAACTAAAAATTGGGTGAAACTGCACTTAAAAGAAGACCTTTTGTTTCTTTTAAAACTTAAATTAGAAACCGAATCAAAAGCTTAAATTATTAGTACTGTCATTGCGAGAAGCGTTTTTCTCTGTCATTGCGAGGCCGAAGGCCGTGGCAATCCCTTGGTTGAAAATACCCCTTAAAAGGGGTAAAATATATATTGAAAACGGTGGGAAGTGAAAATAATACTAAAATTATGACCAAGCGTATTCCCAAATCAGTTATTTATGTTATTGTATTGATAGCGGTTTTAATTATTGGAATTTTGATTGGTAAAAGTGGAACCAACAACACCTCAATTGCTGGAAAAACACAGCAAGTCGCAAATCTTGGAGGCAGCGTTAAAGATAGTAGTGAATCGTCAAGTATCAATGCAAATCGTTCTGTTAAAGTAACCCGCGTGTTAGATGGAGATACTATTGAAATTGAAAGTGGAGAGCGAGTGAGATATCTTGGTATTAATGCTCCGGAATCAGGACAACCATTTTTTACTGAGGCAACCCGAGAAAACGAAAGATTGGTGGCTGGTCGCACTGTTGCTCTTGAATTTGATGTTCAAACGCAAGATCGTTACAAGAGATTACTGGCTTATGTTTGGGTAGGCGATGTTTTAGTCAATGAAGAAATTGTTAAAAATGGGTATGCGGTTATTGAAACAATTCAACCCAATGTAAAATATCAGGATTTGATATTAAAAGCCCAACAAGAAGCGCGAAATGCTTGTCGGGGATTATGGGCTGGTCTTTGTTCACAAAACAAAGAGGTTTCTTGTATCAGAATTGTTAATATTAATGCCGATGCGCCGGGCAATGACAACGAAAACAAAAATGGTGAATGGATTGAAATAAAAAATACTTGTTCCCAAGCAATTTCAATGGAAAGCTGGTTTCTTAAAGATAGTTCTGCCAGCAACAAATACGAATTTAAAGATTTTACTCTTGAAGGTTCAAAGAGTGTGATTATTTATTCTGGTTGCGGGAAAGATACTCAAGATAAACTTTATTGGCAGTGTCCAGAAGGGCAATATGCTATTTGGAATAATACGGGAGACCATGCTTTCCTTTATGATGCCAGCAATAATCTTATTACTGAATACCAATATTGAATATGTCAAAATCCAAAAATAAGGATGGAAATCAAAAGGTTAAATTCATTCTAAGGAATTAGATTCCACGAAATTGACTAATTTTGTGGAGTTTGGTATAATGAAGTTATGAAAATACCACGATTTTATCAAGATTTAGGCCAATATATTCAACCAAACAAGGTTTTGGTAATTTATGGTCCACGCAGAGTGGGAAAAACTACTTTGCTTACTGATTTTCTTGCTAATTGTAAATTCAAATATAAACTTGATTCTGGTGATAATATTAAAGTGCAGGAAATACTCTCTTCACAAGATTTTAATCTTATAAAAGAATATGCATCTGGCTATGAGCTTATTGCTATAGACGAGGCGCAGAAAATTCCGAAGGTGGGACAGGGGCTTAAGATATTAGTTGATCAAATACCAAATATTAGAGTTATTGCTACTGGTTCGTCTTCTTTTGAACTTTCAGGGCAAGTGGGGGAGCCACTTACAGGCAGAAAAAATACACTTATTCTTTATCCAATTGCTCAACTTGAGTTAGCGTCACTTTACAATAATTATGAATTAAAAGAAAAGTTGAACGAATGGTTAGTTTTCGGCGCATATCCAGAAGTAATAACAGTTTCTAATAAAGATGCTTTACTTGCTGGCAAACAAGAGAAAATAAAAATTCTTGAAGAATTAGTGCATTCTTATTTACTCAAAGACATTTTAGAGATAGAGCAGGTGAAAGGATCAAAGGTGCTTCTTGATCTTCTACGCCTTATAGCTTTTCAGGTTGGGAACGAAGTTTCATTTTCTGAATTAGCTACTCAAATTGGCATAGATAATAAGACAGTTGCTCGTTATCTTGATTTGTTTGAAAAATCTTTTATCCTCTATAACTTACGCGGGTTCAGCAAAAATTTGCGTGAAGAAATTACCAGAAAAAGTAAATACTATTTCTATGATAACGGTGTTCGCAATGCTATTATTTCCAATTTTAATGATATTGAATCCAGAAATGATATTGGTGCGCTCTGGGAAAATTTTTTAATTATCGAACGGCTTAAAAAAAATTCTTATTACGGTATTTTTTCCAACAATTATTTTTGGCGCACTTGGAGCCAAAAAGAAATTGATTTTGTGGAAGAACGAGAAGGTAAACTTTTCGGATACGAATTTAAGTGGAGTGAAAAAATAGATAAAAAAATTGGAAAAAGTTGGCTAAAAATATATCCAGAAGCGTCTTTAGAAATTATTACACCCCAAAATTATTTTGATTTTATTGGTTTAAACTTAAAAAAAGATTAAGTTATGCTGTTGCTTTTCCTATTAACAATTTACAATTAATTTCCACTATATTTCTATTGAATTTATGAGAATAAAAGATATCCCCAAAACTTGCCCCGTAGTGAACACAAAGTGTTCTACTGCTGGGGTTGAGAGGCCAAGAGAAAAACTCATCTTAAAAGGCTCAAAAAATTTAAAAGATGAGGATAAAAAATTGATTTGAAAAATCATAATAAATATGATAAACTAACAACACTATGGATAAAAAAACATTAGTGATATTTGACAATGATTCAACCGAAACAAAGCAGGTTTTTGATAATTATTGGGAGATAGAAAAAAGAGTTGTTACGCAAACTGCCACCGAAGAAAATCTGATTTCTGCAGAGAGGACCGATACTGGATCACGGTTGGTGTATATTGGCGATCAAAAGGGAATACAACAATACGTAGAAGCAAATGGGGGAATTTATTTTTCTTCGGCTGTTTTTGTTACAATCACTCGAGCGATGGTCTCCGTGTCACTTACCTCTAATTTCGTGCAGAATGTAGACATTATTAATAAAATACAAAATCCCAGAAGAACTACTAGTAAAATTAGGAGATTAAAACGTTTAGGGATTCACTTTAAAATAATTAAAAATGATATTTACTAACTTGAGAGGTAAAGTTAAAAAAGTCCGAAATTCGATTGTCGCAATAGGATTCAATCCAAATCCGCAACAAATAACAATAATAGGGAGCGGTTTTGCGGTTTCTAATGACGGCAAGATATTGACGACGGCACATCTTTACAATCAACCGAACGAAGAGCAGAGAAAAAATTTGAAAGCGTTTGTTATGGTAGAGCATAAACAAAAAGATTTGGAAATGTACCAATGGAAATCCATTAAATTAATCAGTAAAAATGATAGTGATGATATCGCTTTATTTCAACTTGATGAGTATAAAGATACTCTTCTCAGAAAACTAGAACTTGGCGACTCGGAACAAATAGAAGTCGGACAAGAAGCATATTTTATCGGATTCCCTTATGCAGCCCAACTTATAAATGATGGTTTTGGTGTAACGCTTATTGCAAATAAAACGATAGTTAGCAATATAAAAAGAGACGGTATCAATCCCGATCATAAAAGAAACTGGTTTATACTCGATGCTATTAGCAATCCGGGAAATAGCGGCTGCCCATTAATAGATGCTGGGACGAATAAAGTCATAGGAGTTATGGCAATTACTTTTCGTATGGGATCGCAGATGCAAAAAAATCTAGATATTCGCGAACCGATGCATATTTGTGCGGCTAAACCTATAAATTTGGCCAAGCCCCTATTATAATTATGTTATGCCCTTTTTAAATTGGATTGGGAAAGAGAAAATTGTTATTTAAGGTTCTTACTATTAACTATTAATGTAGATATTTAAGCGGTTTTTAAGCCGCCTTTTTGTTATCTTCTGTCATTGCGAGCCACTTTTTTTTGTCATTCCCGCATATTTTTTGTCATTCCCGCCCCCGCTTCCGCGGGGGTAAACTCCACCTTGTCATTCCCGCAACAGCGGGAATCTCCTTCGTCTCTTGATTGAAAATACCCCTTAAAAGAGGTAAAATAGAGATGGAAAAACGGTGGGCCCCTCACTTAAAAAAGATTGGCTATTGCCAAAAAAACAATAAAATTGATCTGTTTCAAGTGAGGGGTGGGGATAATCTTAGGATGTAAATTAACGCATTATAATATGCGAGAAAACAAGCAAAAATTATCAAACAAAGAATTTATTAAGAAAATTGAGCAGAAATATAATAACTTTTCTAAAGAATCTTTATCTTTATATGAGAAGCAGAAGCAATTGATTAATGATTATAGAAAAAGATTGGAAAACATCAAAAAACAAAATCGTGATAAAAATTAGTTATCTTACTCTCTAATTTAAACAATCTAAGCAATTTATTGAAGATTCGTCATAAATTATGCCAATGGAACAATTAAAAGGATTTAATTTAGATAAAACACCAGAGACATCAGCGGAGTTGCCTGAAAAGAAAATCGCCAAAGGAATTGAAAATCCTAACAATATTGAAGATATCATTGATAATCCTGAGATTTTAATTCAAATTAGAGAAAAAGAAATAGCAAATCAGATTGGGGATTTAGCCTCTAAAGCCAGATACGATTTTGTCTCGATAGAGCAATCATCGAATTTAAGTCCTGCTTTTATTCAAAAGGCAAGAAAAGAAGTAGGAGTAACTGAAAAATTAAAGGATTTGAGAGAGCGATCTCGGAAGTTATTTGAAAATTTTAAGAGAACCATTGAGACAATGTTATCGCTAGAGAAATTACCGATTAAGCCCGGTGAAGTATTTGATTCGGAAAAAGAAATTCATAACATTTTAAACCAACCTTCTTTAATAGAACAAAAGAAAGCCTATCAAGAATATAGTGAAAAATTAATTTATCAACAGCAAGGTTTAATGAGAATGCAAACCGATTTGATTATGCGTATTAGAACCGATCCAGATATAGATAAAGATAAACTTTTAGAAATTTTTGATCAATGGAGCGAAAAATATGGTTTTACGCCTCAACAGCGGAAAGCAACCGAATTAATATTAAATGAATATGAAGAAAAACATAAAGCAGTTAAAGAGATAAGGAATAAATTTCCTAAGAACAAATATCTATTTACAGAATTATTTGGTGGGCCTCCTGCCAAGAAAATTGAAGTTATAGAGGGACCGGTGAGTCTATATTTTAAGTGTTATAATCCGAGCGATTTTGTTACAGCATATTATGGATATGGAATGGAATATGAATTTGAGCGAAACGGTGGAGTAATAGATTATTACAGGGTAGCGAAGCAGACACGTGGTGCCTGTGTATCAGGACGCACGATAAATCCGGAATATGTCTCATCATTAGCTGGATGTATTCTGATAGAAAATTCTTCAGAAGCTCCATTCGCCTTTTCAAAAGATATTTATAGTCATGAAGAACAACATGCTATTAAGCGTTTATTTAATAATCTTTTTACAGTAAATAAATTGGACTGGGCTACTAAGGCCGAAAAGATTAATTCATTAAAAGAAGCCTCAAAAGAAGGAAAAACCAAAAAAGATATTCAATCTTTAACAGAATCTTATTTTAGGGAGGCAAGAATAGATATGGAAGAGGATATTAAAGATGAAATTATGGCTTATATGACAGATAAAAATGCCGCTCCAGCTGGAATTTTTACAATATTAACAGAACCAGCTGAATCTGGGGGACTGTATGATATAATTAATTTAAAACAAGAATATTTATCCGATGAATTAGGTAACCCCAGATCTTTAAAACAATATATGATGAACGGGGCATTAGAGATTATTAATCAACAAAATAATTCTGAATATATTAAATTAGTAGAGAACGTTGCTCAAACAATTTTTGACACAGAATGGAAACAACTTATTCTTGATGGCATAACGGCTTTTCAATTTTTACTTAATATTGGATATTCTCGTGAGCAAACTATTGCGCTTTTAATGCAAGAACCACTTTCTCAATGGAAAATTAAATCTAAGCGGCTTGTGGAAAATAAAAAAAAGTGATTTTAAGCGGCTTAAAAAGCCGCTTTTTTGGTAGTTTTTAGGATAGTTGAAAATATCTTTTAAGAAGGGTAAAATATATATTGAAAACGGTGGGCCCCTCACTTGGAAAACACAAGATTTCATCTTTTTAGGCGAAGCTAAGTGCCTTCCAAGTGAGGGGTGGGAAAAACGGTGGGGATAATCTAACAAATACAAGAAATTATGAAAAAAAGAAAAGATGGAGTACAGAAATGGATGCACCCCGGAGGTAAATTAAGAGAACTTGGCGCAGATAAACTTTTAGATAGTGAGATTCTAGCTATTCTAATTTCAATAGGAATAAAAAATAAACCAGCAGAACAAATTGCCAAGGAGCTTCTAGATAAATTTGGTTCTTTTAAGGGATTAGCTAATCAGCCTCTTAAGGAGCTCAAGAAAATTAAAGGATTAGGTGATGTAAAAATAATTCGTCTTGCTGCCGCTTTTGAATTAACGCGTCGAATTTCAAAAGAAATTATTAAACAATATGAGAAAGAATAAAAAGCAAGGGAAAATTACTCAAAAAACTACTACCATTATTCCGAATCCTTTTGATATCACATCTCATAAAAATGAACGGACAGTAGCAGCGATTTTAATGCATTGGATGCGCCAAATTATTGAAAAACAAAGCTTAGATCTTGGTCTTCCCGATATTGAAACTGGTAGCAAGGATCATTATTTTCCTGACGTTGTGATTTATAAAACACAAAGGAGTCAAGACATACTTTGCGTGTTTGAATTTAAATTACCATTTTGGGATCCATTTCGTGAAGATGATCCTAAAGAACCGGCACGTAAAAAAGCAACAAATCGTCATGCCAAATATTTCGTTACTTCTAATTTCCGTGAGTTTATTCTTTGGAATACTGAAAAAGTCAATGCCGCCAAACCTGAAGAAGAACAAATAATCAATCGCTACCATTTATCAGATATTTATGATATCAATCTCATTGAAGAAAGTCGTTATAAGACTTCAATTATCAATGGCTTGGAGAAATTTTTAAATGATCTTTATGAACTTTCAACTGGCGTTAAAGCTGAACCACGTTTGGCAATAGACGAACTTCTTATTTGGCGTCTTCAGGAAAAAATAAATAAACTTGCCTATTATTATCAAGACCTTATTTATAACGAAGCTCACAAAGATACAAATTTCGCAAAATCTTTAGCTAGATGGTTTAACGATCAAGGTTGGAATTTTTATATTGAGAATGAAGACGATTATCAAAGAGTAGCTCGCCAAACTGCCTATCTTTTGGTGAATAAAATTCTTTTTTATAACGCACTTCAACTCAAGAGGCCGGAAAAATTAGATCCATTAAAAATTCCCGATGATATTACAAGGGGTGGTATTCTTAGAGATATCTTGCAGAGTTATTTTAATGCAGTTCTTAAAATTGATTACGAAACCATCTATACAACCGATTTCATTGATATTGTTGCATTTCCAGATAGTCGCGAAGTCGTTGATGAAATAAAAGAATTAATAAATATCCTGAAAAGATATGATTTTTCAACTCTTGGTTTTGATATAATTGGTAGAATTTTTGAGCGTCTTATTCCGGAAAATGAAAGGCATAATTTAGGCCAATATTTTACTAATCCGGATATTGTTGATTTAATTCTTCAATTTTGTGTTCAGAATGAAAAAGATAAAATTTTTGATCCCGCTTGCGGTGCTGGAACATTTCTTGTTCGCGCTTATCAACTAAAGAAATTAATGAATCAACGGCTCTCTCATGAAGAAATTTTAGATACTTTATGGGGTAATGATATTGCCAAATTTCCAGCCCATCTCACTACAATTAATTTAGCCATTAACGATCTAAGTGTTGAGAAAAATTATCCCCGAGTCATTCAAAAAGACTTCTTTGACCTTTTAAGTTCTGGCGAAGAGGGCTTTCAGCTCCCGGAAGACGTGCGTAAAGTTCTTCTTAAAACAATGGATAAAGAAGAACTTAAAGTAATTCACCCGCGTTGGTTTGATGCAATTGTCGGTAATCCTCCTTATACTCGTCAAGAAGAAATCTCAGAAATTAGTGGGGAAGTAAGTTATAAAGAGAGATTGATTGAAAAAGCGCTTACTTATGGGGCCCTAAAATTAGCCTCAATTTCTAAACGTGCTGGCATCTACGCCTATTTCTTTATTCATGGTGCTAAGTTTTTGAAAAACGGCGGTTATTTTGGCTTTGTTGTTTCTAATGCTTGGCTTGATGTGGAATACGGTGCTGGGCTACAGGAATTTTTCTTAACAAATTACAAAATTGTTACCATTATTGAGTCAAAAATTGAACGTTGGTTTGAAGACGCCGATATTAATACTTGTATTGTAATTTTGGAGAAAGCTTCCGGGCCAAGTAAAAAAACTGAACGTGATGAAAATCTTGTTCGTTTTGTTTATCTTTCAAAACCCCTGCGTCATTTTATTCCTCCAGCTCAAAATATTTGGGAAAAACAAATTGAAAGAAAACAGGCAATTGAAAATCTAAAAAAAACCATTTTGGCGCATAACAAATTTTATCAAAATGATGAAATCCGCATTTTCCCCAAAAAACAATCAGAACTTTACGAAGAAGGACTTGACCCAGAAGAACAAAAATACATTGGTTCAAAATGGGGTAAATACATCCGGGCCCCAGAAATTTTCTTTAAAGTTTTAGAAAAAGGAAAAGATAAATTAGTGCCGCTAAAACAAATTGCTGATGTGCGTTTCGGTATAAAAACTGGCGCCAATGAATTTTTCTATTTGACCGAAGAAGAAATAAAAATGAGAAAAATTGAAAAAGAATTTTGGATGCATAAAGACGAAAAAGGCAATTTAGTGCCGAATTATGTAATTAAAAGCCCGAAAGAATGCAAATCAATTATTATCAATTCACAAAATTTAAAATACCGAATTTTAATGATTCACAAAGATAAAAAATCATTAAAAGGCACAAATGTTTTAAAATATATTGATTGGGGGGAGAAAAAAGGATTTCATAAGAGACCAACTTGTGCAAGTAGAAACAGATGGTATGAATTACCGGATGAAAGATACGAGTTATTATGGTGGGTTAATATTGGAGAAAGATTTGCGTGTTTTTTTAATCCTGATCTGGTTTATGCCGATAAAATGTTTTACTATTTTACCGTTAAAGATAAAAAGTACAATAAAGTTTTTTTATCAATTATGAATTCAACACTCCAAAGACTTATAGTAGAGAACTCTGGTCAAGAGTTAACAGGAGCTTTAACAGTAGTAACTTTAACAGTAAATCATTTAAAAAATTTGATTTTGCCTGAAATAAATAGTCTATCTCAACAAACGATTCAAAAATTAGAAAATTGTCTAGAACAATTATACAAGAGAGATGTGTATGATTTGTGGACTGAACTAGGTGTTAAAAATTCAGAAGAAGCTTCGTTTGAAAAAATCAAATCAGATCGTAGAGAATTAGATCAAATTGTTATGGGCGAAATTCTTGATTTATCTGAAGAGGAACAGCTTGAAGTTTACCGTGCGGTTATTGATTTAGTTAGGTCAAGAATTGAAAAAGCGAAAAGTTTTGGTTCGTACAAAAAAACAAAATTAGGCATTGATATTGAAGCAGTGGTTAATATGATAATTGAAAAAATTGGTGAT
>Ga0210050_1003725_pt1 | contig 13282 bp, 17 predicted proteins | sample CryGey132114_all_FD_185463 | JGI IMG/M metagenome (GOLD analysis project Ga0210050, IMG submission 185463) | Groundwater microbial communities from aquifer - Crystal Geyser CG22_combo_CG10-13_8/21/14_all (SPAdes) (version 2) | ecosystem: Environmental > Aquatic > Deep subsurface > Groundwater ...
TGTGTTCATGTGGTGTATTTTTATTAATCTCTCTTGATATTGAGGACGGAGACCTATCTAGTCTCCTCGCAATATTTCTTATCGACTCTTTATTCCAGAGCATTTCTTGAATAATTTCACGCTCCTCGATGCTTAAATGTTGATATTTCATAACACTTGATATATTACCAAGTGTTGCACTTACTTATTGAACCTATATTTGCTAAAAATATATTTTACATATTGTATAATTCAACAATGAGTAAAAAAGCAACATTTGCAGGTGGGTGTTTTTGGGGGCTTGAAGACCTTGTAAGAAAAGTTCCGGGAGTTATAAATACAGAAGTTGGTTATACTGGTGGTCTTCCGCCATCCGCCCATTCTGGCGGAGGCGGACAAGATCCTACATACGAAAACCATCCAGGTCATGCTGAAGCTGTTGAAATAGAGTATGATCCAGAGAAAACATCATACAAAAAACTGTTAGACTTCTTTTTTCAAATACACAACCCAACAACACTAAATCAACAAGGAAATGACATGGGCACTTCTTATATGTCTGCTATTTTCTATAGGAACGAGGAAGAGAAAAAAGAGGCTGAAAATTTTATAGATATAGTTAATAAATCAGGAAGGTGGAAAGATCCTGTTGTTACTACACTAGAAGAATTTAAGGAGTTTTATAAAGCAGAAGATTATCATCAGGATTATCTAGTAAAAAACCCTGGTGGTTATACATGTCACGCTATATATTTTGATAGTTACTTAAATTAATCAAAAATATTTACCAAAAAGTCATCTATATATCTTTGATCCAAATCATAAAAATTTTTACCAGTGTTGTGCATATCTGTTGCGAGTTTTACTCCCACAAACCTCCAATGCCAAGGCTCAAATACATAAAATGTATTATTTTTTGGATAGGAAAGTATAAACCCATATTTATACGCATTAGCCAAAAGCCAATTATATGCACTGGTATTACCAAATCCGTCTAGTGTGCCACCAATTCCTGTGGTGATGAGGTCTACCGTTGTACCAAGCTGGTGCTCAGAATAGCCTTGGTCAGCAGAGAATTGATTTGCTGTACCAACTCCATATGTAACACTATATATTCCCTTAAGGGCACTCTGTTCATCAAAAGACCTATAAGCCGAGTATACATAAAGTTCAATTCCATCGCTTTTCGCGCTTGCTAAAAGATTTTTCAAATAAGGCCACACAGCTGAACTAATTTTTAAATCTTTATATTCATTGTATTTATTTGCGTCCGGTATTTCTGACAATCGTGCCGGAGCATAGTGTTCGTTTAAGAAAAATACCTTAGAGTATTTTTGTAGTAGCTCTGGGTCAGTTTTGCTCAATTTTTCTAGGTTAGTTACTGTGCCAGTTATACTACCAACCTTTTGCTCAACATTACCAAATTGTTCTTTTATTGCCACGACGTTTTGTTTTTCTTTTTGTAGAGCACTAGAAAGAGAACTTTCAGTATTTCTTATATTTTCTTCAAGTGATTCTGTCGTGGACGCAAATTGTGTTTCAAGCACCGCGATATGGTCTACAAGTATGTCAATTTTTTGTGACAGAATCTCATCACCTTTTTTAACGTATAGTGTTAAATATATTATTCCCGAAATTATACAAACAAAAATAAAAGCAAGAATCCAATAAAATGGATTGATCTTTTTTAGAACTTTTATTATTTTCTCTATAATATTCATTGTTGTGAGAATAAGTATATCAGATTTTTGTATATGATTATATTTACCAACACTGATGTGTATTAAGTTTATATTTTTGGAGTTTACTACAGTTAACCACAGTAAACTTGTATAAGTTTACCTACATATATGTTTTTTGAGGATATCTTTAAAGCAAAATAAAAAAGTCCCCGAGAGGGGACTTTTTTATTTTGCTTTAAGCTCTTGTTATGTTCACAGCATTAAGTCCTTTTGGACCTTCTGCTACTTCAAAAGTAAGCTCATCGCCTTCGCTAAGTTCGTTGAATTGGACATCCTTTAGCTCGTTTGAGTGAAAGAAAAGATCTTTTTCTTCACCTTCACGAGTGATGAAACCAAAGCCACGATCAGTTAGACGAGCTATTGTTCCTTTTTGCATTTCTGTAAGAGAAATTACTTTAATAAAATATTCAAATGCAAAACACTGTACGAAAAAACCCGACTTGATCCTCTTACAGAGATGATTTGATTACCCCCACCATGATACCATATTGTATATGTATTTGTCAAGTATATATTTGTTTTTATTTTCTAAATAGCTTGAAAAATAACAATATTTAGTATATAGTTGTAGCCTAGTAAACCGCTGTAGCGGATTTTTTTATCCCGTTAGAGAAAAGTCGCCCCAAGGTGACTAAAACACTGTCCTTTTGGACAGGGCGTTCTCTAACGGGATAAATCCCGTTAGAAATAGCGGACAAATATAATAAACATGAAGATAGAGTCGAATTTAATAATGAATCTAATATTAGAGCAAAGGCTGTTTCAGTCTGCGTTTTATTTCTAATCGGGATGGAAATTAGAAATATTGCAATAATAGCCCACGTAGACCACGGCAAGACTACTCTGACTGATGCTATTTTGGCGCAAACGGGTGCCGGAAAGGAAGGTGTGTCTATGGATTCAAATGAGCTTGAAAAAGAGCGCGGTATTACTATTTATGCAAAAAATACGAGTGTGTTCTACAAGGGGACAAAAATAAATATTTTGGACACACCAGGACACGCCGATTTTGGATCTGAAGTGGAGCGTGTGTTGCGCTCAATTGATTCTGTATTACTTGTGGTAGATGCCGCAGAAGGGCCAATGCCACAAACAAAATTTGTATTAAAGAAGTCTCTTGAGCTTGGTTTGAAGCCGATTTTGATACTAAATAAAATTGATAAACCAGCAGCAAATGTAGAATTAGCACAAGAGGCGGTATATGAACTATTCCTAAACTTAGGCGCAACAGATGAACAACTTGATTTCACAACACTATATGCGATAGGGCGAGATGGGGTTGCAAAACGTGATATGGATGATCATGCAATAGACCTTTCACCAATACTAGATACAATCATAGAAAAAGTTGAGCCAGTCTCTGGTAAAGATTTGGCTGGAAAGCCACTACGAGCTCAGGTGTTTAACTTGGCATATGATAATTTTCTTGGACGTATGGGAATTGCTCGTATTTATGAAGGAACAATTAAAGATAGACAAGAGATTTTTGTAAAGGATGCTGATGGTAAAGAGTTTAAAGGAAAAATAACAAAACTATTTACGTTTGAAGGCCTCAATAGAAAAGAAATAAATGAATCAAGTGCGGGTGATATAGTGATGCTTGCCGGTCTGCCAGATATTTTTATTGGCCAAACATTACTTGACAACGAAGAAGGAGAAACACTTCCAGCCATTGCTGTAGATGAGCCAACAGTATCTTTTTTTATGTTTGTAAACGATTCTCCATTTGCTGGGCGTGTGGGTAAGTATGTTACAGGGAGACAAATACAAGACCGTCTCCGAAAAGAGCTTGAGGTAAATGTTGGCCTTCGTGTGGATTTTGGTGATGGCTCAAGGATGAAGGTGTATGGAAGAGGCGAGCTTCATCTTGCTGTTTTAATAGAGAATATGAGACGTGAAGGGTTTGAGCTTGCCGTATCACAGCCAGAGGTAATTTTTAAAGAAGAAGACGGGAAAAAACTCGAGCCATATGAAGAGGTTAATGTGCTTGTACCAGAGGAGTTTTCTGGAATTGTAATAGAGAAACTCAGCAAACGCAGGGGTGTGATGACCGGAATGGGTCAGGAGCATGGAGAAGTACGTATTAGTTTTGAGGTTCCAACGAGAGGGCTTTTGGGTTATAGAAATGAATTTATAATTGACACAAAAGGGGAGGGTATACTCACTTCTATTTTTAGTCATTTTGGACTTTATGCCGGAGAGGTGCAGAAGACAGAGCTTGGCTCAATGATATCGATGGCTACAGGCAAAACACTTGCGTTTTCTCTTGCTAATCTGCAAGACCGTGGAACTCTTTATATAAATCCAAACATAGAAGTATATGAAGGTATGGTGATAGGAAATACATCTAAGGGTGAAGATATGACAGTGAACCCAACAAAAGGGAAACAACTTACAAATATGCGAGCATCTGGATCTGATGAAAATATTCGACTCGCGCCACCTCTAGACCTTACACTTGAAAAAGCACTTGGTTTTATGAATGCTGACGAATTTCTAGAAGTTACTCCTGATGCTGTTCGTTTACGTAAACAATACCTTACAGAAAATGCACGTGTTAAGAACAAAAGATAATATTGAGAAAATAAATTATTTAAAATAGAAAAGATGCTTATTATTTCTTTAATAAATAACAATTAAATTATTACGATATCTGCCAGAGGTCGGACAGGTATCGTAATAATTTTTTTTACACAAATTACTTTAAAATATAAATTACGATAAATTTAATACTACGATATATCGTAATATTGAATGTAGATATTGGTATTAAACATATTAAGTTATTTATTACGATATATCGTAATAAATAATTATTTTAGAATTTAATCAATTATAAAAAATGCCCTAAGCTCGGCTTAGGGCATTTTTTTACACAATTTTTAAAAATATTGCTATTTGCGTTTTGCCTTTGCTTTTCGAGCAGTAATCATTGCGCTTTTTATAGCCATTCTTTTCTTTGTTTTTTTTGAACGAGAAGTTTTCATTGTGCCAACTCCTGTGCTTCTTTTTGCCATCCAGATAGTAGAAAATAGCATTGATACTTCGTATCACTTTGTGGTGATACTTAATTCGTAGTTTCTTTGCTAATCCTATGGTTAATTAATAATATGTGTCCTTTGTGATGCTATTTTGCACTACTGGACAAGTATTTCCCCACGTTTTATTGTTTATTTTTAAATAAAATAATTTAAAACACTAGCCCCAAAAATGAAACCGAGGTGTCTTAAGTTGCTTATATTATACACGATTATATCTATTTTGAACACTTCTATTTAATGTATATTTCTTGCTTAGGTAGTTCATCCACAAAGTTTATTGTAAATGTTTTTCTGCCTATAACCTGGTCTCTATCTGTACGAACTTCAACCCTCCACAGGCCCTCCTCAAGTGTGTTTTTATATGTATAGCCACGATATCCTTCGCCACGTCCGCCATTTATTGGAAATGGAATACGGCTTTTTTCTTCCCATTTACCGTCATTTTTGTATAACCACACATGAGATATTTTTTGGCTTATCTTGGTTGGTGCAAACACCGCGGTGTAAGCATACACATTTGATCCGGTAGTGATGTCTAGGATATTTTTTTCTTTAAATTTATACCACGACACGTTCTCTTTTTGCATAACATAATCATTTCCACGCTTTTCTAATTGATTATAAATTCCTATGTCTTTTAATGATAATGGAATTGGTGGAATTATATTTCCAAAGTATAGCGTGTTAAAAATTACACATATTGTGATTACGGATATGTAGATTTTGTGTCTTTTTTCTTTCGCTCTGCTTCTTTTTGACCTTTCAACGAAGTATACAAGGAGGGCAAGCACCAATATACTTGCAATACCACTAAGTATAAAAGGCAGTGCACCCATTTTCCCCAAAAGTATGGGTATATAAAAAGTAAAAAAAGAGTATAGAGCTATAAAATATATACTTATTCTGAAAACATACTTTTCATACCTTTCTTTAAAAACTTCGTTTCCTATCATTAGAAAAAGTAGTATTGCCAAAAAGGGCCAACTTTGAAGTAATGAACCACTTCTGGAATAGAAAATTAAAAATCCACTAAATAGTCCTCCAAATGCAAATTGGAGTGTGTATGGGACAAAAAGTCTTATTTTTGAGTTTTCATCTAAATAGTTAAACAAAATTATGCTGATAGCAGCAATTATTAGATATGAAAGCAGTATTAAATCATCAAACAACAAATCTATTCTGGTGAGCGTGAGATTGTCTAATACAAAGCCGCCAAGCATAGCGGCCCAAGAAATCCTACTTTCGTGCTTTAGTATAAATTGTTTTATTTGATTAAAGTCCATGGCTGTATAATATCAGACTTGTGCTCGCTATTTAATTTTTGTTTTTATGTTTATTTATTTAAATTGGGTTTATAATATGGTCATTATCAATAATCTATTTTAAAAAATATGAAAATCCTATCAAATGTTGTCTTTAAATGGTGGCAAGTTTCTATTCTTAAAATTTCCTTACTAGCATTCGGTATAGTTATTGGTGTTCGTTGGTATGATTATTTTGAAAAAAATATAATAGAAATTTTAGCAATATTTGTTGTCACAGCTATATACATATCAATTATTTGGTGGAAACAAGTAAGTTCAAGCTAAAACAAAAAAGCCCAAAACGGGGTTTTTTGTTTAAATACTAATTATCTCTGTCTTCAAAGTCTTCTTTCTCTTTCTCTTTAATCCTTTGAAATATTAAATAAATAATAATCAAAACAATTGCACTTATTATTACCCATGAGATTATATCTTCAGGCATATATATTATTTTAGTTTTACTGCTGTTCCATATACAAGCATTTCCGCAGCGCCTTGCATAATCATTGATGTGTTCATTCGTACACCGATTACGGCATCAGCCCCAATCTTTTTTGCATCCTCTAGCATTCTCTGTAGAGCTTGTTCTCGAGCCTCAGCTTGTAATTTTGTGTATTCAATTATCTCACCACCGACCATGCTTTTTAAACCAGCAAAAATATCTCGACCGATATTTCGAGCACGCACAGTACTTCCTCTTGATACACCAAGAACCTCAATAATTTCTCTACCAGGTATTTTTTCTCCTGTTGTAATAATCATAATATGTTAAGTATAACTCTTAAATGATTATTTTAACAATCCGGCAACATATCCAGTAGTCCAGCATAGTTGTAGGGAATATCCTCCAGATGGGCGATTTACATGCAAAATGTCACCTGTCAGGTACAAGTTGTTGAATAGTTTTGATTTCATTGTTTTTGTATCAACCTCCTTTAGAGATACGCCTCCATCTGAAATAACAGCCCGATCCATACCCATAAGCTCTTCTACTGTAAGTGGTAATGCTTTTAATATAGATACGATTTTTTTTCTTTCCTCTTTTGATATACTATGAACTTTTGTGTTTTCATCTGCGATTATCTTGAAATCAAGAAAAGTTTTTGAAAGCCCTTGTGGGACTATTTCTTTTACAATATTTTTAAAGGATTTATTTTTATTATTATCAAACACTTTTAGTATTCTTTTTTCAAGAGCACCCATGTCTGTGTCCGGATAACAGTCAATTTTTGCAGTTACTTGTCCTTCGTGTAATAGGTCGGCAATTTTGTGTGCAGAGTTGAGTATAAGTGGCCCAGAGAGACCAAAGTGTGTGAATAGTATTTTACCTGTTGCGGAAAATGCTTTTTTGTCGTTTACATAAAATATTATTTTCATAAATGAAAGACTCGTTCCCGCTAATTCTTTTACCCATTTTTCTGATATTTTTATAGGTACAATATTTGGTGACGGTTTTTCCACGCTGTGCCCTATGTCTTGTAGCCACTGGAATCCGTCCCCTGTAGAACCTGTTTCTGGGTGTGATGAACCGCCAGTTGCCAAGATGTAGTTTTTTGCCTTGTGTATTGAGTCTTTTGTTTCAACTGAAATTATCTTTTTTTCTTTTTTATTTATATTTATTCTTTTTACGGGACTGTTTCTAAGTATTTCTATATTTTTGTTGCTTATATACTTTTCCATCACTTTGAAAACATCCAGAGCTTTTTGTGATTTTGGGAAGACTCTGTCTCTTGCCTCAACCACCAAAGGAAGACCTCGTGATTCAAAAAATTTAAAAGTATCTTCTACTCCAAATTGCGAAAAAGCTGAGTATAAAAACTTATCAGCATCTCCAAACTTTGATAAGAGTTTTCGTTGGTCGAATGTTGCATTTGTGATGTTGCACCTTCCTCCACCTGTGATTTTTAGCTTTTCTCCCAGTTTTCTGTTTTTTTCAATAAGGAGTACTTTTTTACCATTTTCACCAGCAACACCGGCAGCCATCATACCCGACGCACCTCCTCCTATTACTATCAGATCGTATTCTTCTCTGCTTTGATTTCTTGGCATTAGTTTTTGTAGACATTATGGTTGCCGATTGCGAGCAGCACGGCTTCTTTTTTGGATATGTACTTAAAAACTATTCTGGTTTTATAATTCACAGAAAAACTATGCCTGTCTTTGAGAGGCCCATTGAGTTTATGAACCTTGAGCTGTTTATGGTTGATTTTGTTTTTAAACAAAATTATTTTTTCTAAGGCTTCGTCTTGCAGTTCTTTCGGTAGGGAATTAAACATTTTTATAAATTGTGGAAGGTAACTTACTTCCATATTTATATAAACTTTTTAGCTATCTCTCTTAGATCTCCTCGTAAGACTTTTCCTTCGCTAAGCTCTTTTTCTGCTTGGAGAACAGCATTAATAGCCTCTTCTTCTGATAGTCTTGAAAGAGCTTTTCTCATAACATCGGCTTTATTTGCTCCTACTCCACTTTTTACTAAAGACTCAATTTTTTCTTCTAACTCTGGGGTTAGGGGGACTGATATTGTAGACATAATAATTAGATGTATTAAATTATAATATGATATTATCATACAGTAGTTAGTTTTAATGTCAACGATATGGCATGTAATATATAAAATGTAATATGTAACATGTAACGTTGTTCTATTAAATCCAAAAAGTTAAATCTTAAACACTAAATCCTAAACTCTAAATAAACCTAAAATCTAAATATCAAAATCCGAAGCGGCGGATGCGCCAGGTATCGTATTACATGTCCTGTGCTAAAATACTAGGATGATACCGCAGAGCGAAGCATTAAAAGTATTAAAGATGGGACACAACGTATTTCTTACTGGAGCCGCTGGTTCTGGTAAGACTTATGTATTAAATGAGTATATTAATTTCTTAAAAGATTATGGTGTGGAAGTTGCAGTAACTGCTTCTACCGGCATTGCTGCGACACACTTAAAAGGAATGACAATTCACTCATGGTCTGGAATTGGTATAAAAGATCATCTAACAGACTATGATTTGGAAATGATGGAAGAAAAATCATATTTATGGAAGAGGTTTGAAAAGACAAAAGTTTTGATAATAGATGAGATTTCAATGCTCAGTGCATCAACCCTAGACACGGTGGATCGGGTTTGTAAATTCTTTAAGAGGAACGAACTTCCTTTTGGGGGAATGCAGGTCATCTTTTCAGGTGATTTTTTTCAATTACCACCGATAGAAAAGAGGAGACCATATCAAGAGCAAACTATTTTTCTGGATTCAGAAGAAGTTTCAAGTACTCCATTTGCATTCAAATCAAAAGCTTGGGCAAATGCAAAATTACATGTTTGTTATTTGAGTGAGCAGTTTAGACAAGATGATGATGTCCTTATGAGATTATTATCGGAAATTAGAGACGGTGAGATTAGTGAAGAGTCTACAGCGATATTAAATGAACGAATCGTGGAAGAGGATTATGATGAAATTACAAAACTCCATACACACAATATTAATGTGGACAGTTTTAATGATCGTCAGCTACAGGCGATAAACAGTAGAGAATATGTATACAGCATGACCACCAAAGGCAAACCCGCCCTTATTGAAGCGCTTAAGAGAGGTTGTTTGGTTCCAGAAAATTTGGTTCTTAAAAAAGGAGCTTTAGTTATGTTTGTAAAAAATAATCCATCTGAGGGTTATGTAAATGGTACTGTGGGAGAAGTGGTTGATTGTGATGGTGCTTATCCTGTGGTGGAAGATAAATACGGAAAAAGATATACCGCATCTCCACAAGTTTGGTCTATAGAAGAGGGTTCAAAGGTGTTGGTAGAACTTGCGCAAGTTCCATTGAAGCTTGCATGGGCTGTTACTATTCATAAGAGTCAAGGTATGACGCTTGATAAGGCGGTTATAGATTTGTCTGGATCTTTTGTGGAGGGGCAGGGGTATGTGGCACTTTCAAGAGTAAAAAGATTGGAGGGACTTTTTTTGAAGGGTTTTAATAGGATGGCACTTTCTGTTCATGATGAAGTAAGGCGCATGGACATTGAGCTTCGCGGTCTTTCAGATATGATATTTAAGCAGATTAAAAAACTTAAACAAAAAGATTTTGAAAAACAACACGAAAGATTTTTGAAAACCATTGGTGCATCTAAAGTGAAGGTAAAAGATAGTAAAGGGCAAAAACTAAGTACTTATCAAATGACGGTAGAGCTTCTAAAAGAAGAAAAAAGTTTGGAGGAGATTGTGAAAGATAGGGGATTGAAGTCTGCAACAATACTGTCTCATTTGGAGAAGCTTTTAGAAGATGGAAGTATTACAAAAGAGGATATTCTATACTTGAAGCCTGGGGATGATGAGTTTGATATGATTATTGAAGAGGTTAGGCAAGAGGCGGAAAAACTGGAAGAAATTAAGCTTACTCCAATTTTTAACGCACTTAATGGGCAATATTCTTTTGATCAAATAAGATTTGCACTTTTGTTTATTTAATTAAAATGGATTGCAGATACAATACAAAGTTTATGGTATGGTATTATTGCACCAATTATTCCCGAATGGTCTACATGAAGGAGGTTTTGCCTCGGTTGTCGCACTCATTGTTTCTAGTGATGTGACAAGTATCCCCCCTATAACAGACCCACCATAATAATAGTAACTATAATTACTTCCTGATGGGTTTTGTGGTATGGAAGCTAGGAATCCAGCATTAACTAGGTCTTGTGCCATATTATTAAACTTTGTTCCGTGATCTCCATTACAACAGTTTCCATTATTATATACGGGTATTGTTCCAAACTTGTCGTAGTATAGTTGTAGTGCCAAAGATACTTCTCTGAAGTCTGCAATTCTTTTTGTGTCTCTTGCTTTTGCTCTTGCTGTGTTAAGTGAAGCCAAAACAACAGAAGACAGGACTCCAATTATTGCAATTACAACAAGAAGTTCAATCAAAGTAAAACCACTGTTTCTTTTTTTATCTTCTTCGTACTTCATAAATACTTTGATCAATATTTTCTATATATTTATATGGGTCATCAGCTTTATTTCCGCCAGATGAAAAAATGACAAAAAGTGCAAAAATTATTAAAAAAACAAAAACTCCAAGTAAAATTTTATTAGCACCGCTTTTTGTAGACGATATACCTTTTTTTATTATCCATCCTGTTATCCCAGACTCTTCTTGCGTTGGTATGTTATACCTTATTTGATTTTCAAATTCTACATCACTCATAATTTGTATTATAAGGTATTAATATAAGATATTACTAATTAACTTATTAACACTCTCAAACACTGTGTTCAGTGTATTTTATAATACTTCCATTAATTCTAAATTCGGGTGTATAATCACATAGAATAAGCCTGTTCTTATAATCAGCATAAAGAGGTTTTTATGCAATCTCATCTATATGATCGGGTTTTGGTTTTGGATTGTAGAAATGTATTGATGGGCACCACCAGTGTTCGAGGTGTTTTTGTCTCAATTTTTAGAGACGAAATGGACGTATTGGAGTATAGGCATGGTGTATATATAAGGTCTTCACACCGACGTCATAGAGTACCTGAGGTGGTGCGTTGGAGGGAGCCCGTGAGATTTATTATGTATAGGTCTCTTGGTCCAACAAGACGTAATGTGTTGCTCAGAGATGAGAATATATGTGCGTATTGTGGCGGGACTGGCTATACGAGAGATCATATACTTCCCAAATCAAGAGGAGGCATAAGGTCTTGGGAAAATCTTGTTACAGCTTGCGAAGAGTGTAACAGAAAAAAGGGAGCTCGAACTCCAGAGGAGGCTGGTATGTCGCTCATTTATACTCCCCGTAAGCCAAATACACTAACACTAATTATATCTCGTCCACAAAAGGCACCAATACCAAAGAGCTGGAAAAGGTATCTGGAACCAGTTGAGTCCACTGGTACATGATTGAACACCTTTGGGGCCGCAAGCTTTGCTTGCGGCCCATTTTGATATAAATATTATTTAATGTTATTATTTTTCATTATGTTGAATAATAAAATTACATCAATAATTATTGGACTCGTATTTGTTATTGTGATCGGTGGTATTGTTTTCTTACAGAAAAATAGTACATCAGTAATACCCACGGACGAGCTAGTTTCTTCTAATCCAGACTCTACGGTTCCATCAAATTCAGAAATACCTGACATAGGGTCAGATATAACTCTTACCGTGACACCCGAAGGAGGTATTACTCTTGCAGAAGTTGCTACACACAATAGTCGAAATAGTTGTTGGTCCATGATTAATGGAAAGGTTTATGACCTTACAAGTTGGATACCAAATCACCCAGGAGGCGAAGAGGCGATTCTAAGTCTATGTGGTGTAGATGGTTCAGCGGGATTCAATGGACAACACGGCACAGCAAAAAAACCACTCTTTGTTCTTAGCGGGTTTATGATAGGTGCTCAATAATTTAATTATATGTCACGGACACAAATAGGTCTTACCATATTACGATTTGGTTTATCCGCTGTTTTTCTTTGGTTTGGATTTTCACAGCTTCTTGACGGTATCAACTGGGTATATTTAGTGCCTGACTGGGCAGTCAATACTCTACAATTACCACCCGCAATGCTTGTGCTCGCAAATGGGCTTGTTGAAGTAGTATTAGGAGCACTTCTTGCGATGGGTATTTGGACACGTATAGTTGCCCTACTTTTAGGTCTTCATCTTGCGCTTATCTCGTTTAGTTTGGGAATAAGTCCAAGTGGAGTGCGTGATTTTGGTTTGGTACTTGCGACATTCTCACTTGCGATAATAGGGGATGGGAAGACCGAAGATATATAATCTTTCTATTTTAAAAAACCGCACATCTCGTGATGTGCGGTTATGAATGGGTTCATGGTTTTGGCTCAACCGTGAAGCTGTCTTCTCGATGCCCACACCTAAAGCACTTTCTTGTGTATGGAGTTACGTTTCTGGAAGGATTGCCGAACTTTCTTATAGCGTCTCCGTATGTCGTCCTTGTGAGACGGCTGCTGCATCTAGAACAACGTGTCTGCGTGAGCCAAGTGCCTAAAATAATGAGAATGGAAAATAACAGTACGAGCCCCCACATGATATCGGTTTTCATTGTATTTATTGGGTCTCCAGTTAACCTTTGAATTAGGACAGTTAGAATTAATAGATTAGAAGAATTAATTTTAATTGTCATGAAGAAGAAATTTCATCATCTTTCTTTTGAGGAAAGATTTGTAATTGAGAAGTTGTTTGT